>Ga0070699_100000356_pt1 | contig 44511 bp, 39 predicted proteins | sample KBSK1503metaG_FD_65473 | JGI IMG/M metagenome (GOLD analysis project Ga0070699, IMG submission 65473) | Corn, switchgrass and miscanthus rhizosphere microbial communities from Kellogg Biological Station, Michigan, USA - KBS K1-50-3 metaG | ecosystem: Host-associated > Plants > Roots >... | reverse complement strand
GATCGATCAGAACGGGCACGTCAACAACGCCGTCTACCTGAACTACGCCGAGGCACTGACCGTCGAGCACGCAGAGGCGTCAGGCTACGGGCGCGCGTGGTCGGAGGCGCACGACGGCGCCTGGGTCATCCGCCGCCACGAGATCGAGTACCTCCGCCCAGCGGTCATGGGCGACGAGCTGGAGCTGACTGTGCTGGTCGAGCTGGTGAAAGGGGTGCGAGGCGTCCGCCGAACGACGATCAAGCGCGTATCGGACGCCGCACCGGTAGCGAACGTGCTGTCCCAGTGGGTGTGGGTGCGTCTCAGCGACGGGCGCCCCACCCGGGTGCCGGCCGAGCTCGTGAACGTTGCCGCATCGGTGACGGCAGCCGCTATTGCCAGACAGCGCTCAGACGGCAGGGGCGATCGTCAGTCCCTCTCTCCGTAGCTCGACCAGCCGGTCACCGGAAAGGTCCCCGCTGACGGCGTAAGTCCCGGCGCCCGAGTTCCACGTGATCTGCACCGAGTCGTGCACAGTGCCGGGCTGCTTCTGCCAGTAGAGGTAGTCGCTGCCGGCCGGGCCGGGCGCCCACGGCGTCTCCCACGTGAAGGTGGCCTGGTAACGGCCTGACAGCCCCTCCCCCACAGTGATGAATATCCAGCCGCCCACCACCTGCGAGCCAGGCGGGTCCACCTGAGACCGCCGAAATGGGGCCTGGATCGGAGCGTATTCGGTCGAAGGTGCGCTCTCCATCGCTACGCCGGTAGCGGTGCCCGGCACCGTGACACGCAGGTACGCGGAGTAGTCTGGCCCGATCCACGGACGGTCCGCCGGTGCACGGTCATGGAGGTCGACCGTCAGGCTGTGCCGCAGGCGGGAGCCGATGAGGGAAAGGTCGAGACGGAAGCTGCGGTCGAGGAAGAAGTTGGCCTTGCTCCCGCCGTAGTTGTCCTCGGTCTCCAGCAGGAAGTCAGACAGGCGCGTCGAGTTCAGCGCGTCGCTGGCGCCGAGGCGCCCGGCCTGCCGCTGGACCTCCGGGTTGTCGAAGTGGACCTGGAGGTGGCGGCCACGCACCTGGTCTTCGACGATCGCCACCAGCCGCGGCAGGTCCGCGGGCCGGAGGTGACTGAGGTCGGCAACAACGTGGTCTGCGGCCGCCGATATCACGTCTTTGTGAGCTGGGTCGCGGGCCAGGTCCAGGCCCACCACTGTGTCCACGAAATTCGCCTCCGTGAGCGTCAGCTGGTACTGCGGCAATGCCACCGGGCCGGTCAGCCCGAGCAGCGGCGCGACCGCGTAATAGTCCACCGCGAGGACGCCGTTGACATCCGCGCCCAGCAGCTGACGGGCAAACCTCTCCGCGGTCGTCGCGCTCGTGGCGAAGTCTGGAAAGAAGCCCGAGTCCTCCAGACTCCAGGCGGTAAGGCGGGACCAGGGCGGCAGCGGGTAACCGGTCAGCTCGGCCGGGGGCGCGACGTAGCCGGGCTGCCACGGCAGTGGTCGGGGATGCACGCATCCGGCCGCGTCGCAATAGTCGAACGCCTCCACCGGGAGGCTCCGCGCCAGCGTGACCCGGCCCCCCTCCGCGTGGACCAGGCTCACCGTCCCGATGAAGCCACCCCCTGCCCGGAGCTCAGCAGGGTTGACCTGCTCGACGAGGTAGGTGCGAGGGCCGTTGAGGCCAAGCAGGTCGAGCACCGCGCCCAGGCTGGGCCAGAGTGTGTCCAGCGCCTTCACGGCAGTGCCCAGCTGGTCCAGAGCCCGGCTGAGTGCCGGCCGGGCGCCGGAGGGCAGCACCGTCAGGTCGATGCCCGCGGCGGACCGGCGAGCAGCGCTCAGCTCGTCGCGGATGGATCCGAGTTGCGTGGTCAGCCAGCCGGAAGCTTGGGAAGGGGCGTCTGTCTCGCTACCCACCAGACCGCTGATGAGCAGCGCCTGCGCAGTGGTCATTCCGGCGTGGTCGAGATGAGTGCCGGTGTCGATCACGGCGTCGAGCGTGAGCAGCCTGTCCCGCACCACTCCCGGAGACAGCGGTCCGGTTGCCGCCTGGACGGCTCGGGCCCTTCTGGCGACAGCTTGCAGCCGGTCCCGGGAGCGCGCAAAGCTCGAGAATGCCTCAGTTGTCAGCCCCCTATCCTGGCGGCGATAGCCCTCCTCGAGTTGCTGTTGGCCACGCCCCAGGTCGAGCTCCGCGCGCTGCATGTCGGCGATCACCCCCGCCTCCACGCTGCGCGCTCCTACCACCGCGGCCACGAGCGCTGGAGCAAAGAGGCTCACGGCAGCCGCCGCAGCGATGATCAGCCGGCGCCGGCCGTGTTGGTCCCGGCTTACGGTCGCTGCCATGGTCGCTGCCCCCCACCAGCGAGGATACCCCGCCGCGAGTCAAATCAGCGTGAAGCTCTGTTTAACGCTTGGGAGCTCAAGCGATTCCTGCGACCTGGCTACAGCCGGCCAGCCAATCGCCTTCGGAATGAAAGGTTCCTCTGATGACGTACTATCCGTTAGCAACCCGCTGCCTTGGGGTCTCCCCTCAACGTTGTCCTAGCAACGGCACCTCCGGAACTGCGGAAAGAAACCAAGAAAGAGAGGGGATCTGGAGTACTCATTGGAGTCGTTCGTTGATGCGGGCCTCAGCGCCCGCAGTCTTGCCGCTCTCGAGCGGCAGTCCATCGACACCCCCGTTCCGGTCCAGGCCGGGGCCATCCCAGCGCTGCTGGACGGCCGCGACGTCGTCATCCACGCGCCGACCGGCTCGGGCAAGACCCTCGCGTTCCTACTGCCCCTGATCGAACGCACCGGCCGCCCCGGACCGGGGCCACGGGCGCTGGTCGTGACGCCAACGCGCGAGCTGGCCGTTCAGGTCGAGCGTGTGTTCAAGAGCCTGGACCATGGCCTGAGCGGTGCACTGCTCTATGGCGGCGTCGGCTACGCGACCCAGACCCAGGCGCTCAAGGGCGGCGTGGACGTCGTCATCGGGACACCCGGTCGCATCCTCGACATGGTCGGCCGCAAGCTGGTGTCACTCAGTCGCGTCGAATACGTTGTGCTGGACGAGGCTGACGAGATGCTGGACTTCGGCTTCGCGCCGGACGTCGAGCGAATCCTCGGCCTGACCTACCACCCACAGACCGTCCTGGCCTCAGCCACGATGCCCGCGTGGGTCACCCGCATGATCGATCGCCACATGCAGGAACCGGTCCGGGTGACGGTCGAGCGAGACGACGAGGACGACCTGCTGGAGCACGGCCTGCTCAGGGTCGACCGAGGCGCCAAGCTGACGACCCTAGCCACGCTGCTGCGGCGCCTGCAAGGCTCGGCGCTCGTCTTCGGCCGCACCAAGAGTGGCGTACGCTCGCTGAACCGCGACCTCCGGCGGATGGGCATCGTCTCGCTCGAGCTCCAGGGGGACCTCGACCAGTCGGCCCGGGACCGGACGATGGATGCCTTTCGACAGCGCCGCGTAAAGGTTCTCGTCGCGACCAACGTGGCCGCCCGAGGCCTGGACATCTCCCACATCGACCTCGTGGTGAACTACGAACTGCCCGACTCGCCGGACTGGCTGACGCACCGCATCGGCCGCACAGCGCGGATGGGGCGCCGCGGATGGGCCCTGACAATGCTGAGCCCCGAGGACCACCTCCGGTGGCGGCGGCTTCGGCGTCAGGGAGCGGCAGACCTGCCTGAGCTCGACCTGGCTCATCTGCTCGATGAAGGCGGCTGGCGCTATGTCGAGGCGACCAAGCCCGAGCCTCAGCCCATGGAAACGCACCGCGAGAGCCACGACGCGCACAAGATGCGCTCGCAGCGCCGCCGAACACGCGCCCGTGGCCGGAGCCGACCAGCAGCACCAGCGGCCTGAGACAATCTCCGCCGTCGGCGAAGAACTGGGAGGTCAGGTTGAGATGGAGTGCACGATCAAGACGCCGCTGGGCCAGGTCCGGGGGAGCATGGCCGACGGTGTTGCTGCGTTCAAAGGCATCCCTTACGCGTCGCCACCCTTCGGCCCCAACCGGTTCGGACCGCCGGTGCCTGCCGAGCCGTGGGATGGAGTCCGCGACGCACTCGCCTTTGGTCCAACCGCGCCTCAACCGTCATACCGCGAGCCGTTCGACAAGATCCTCGACAATCCCGTCGTCCCCGGCCAGGACTGCCTGAACCTGAATGTCTGGACACCCGAGCCCGGGAGTGCGAGGCTCCCGGTCATGGTCTGGATCCACGGCGGCGCCTTCACCAACGGCTCTGCAGCGGTGCCGACCTACGACGGCGCCAGCTTCGCTCGGGATGGCGTCGTCTGCGTGACCATCAACTACCGGCTGGGCGTCGAGGGCTTCGGCCACGTCGCCGGGGCGCCTGCCAACCGCGGCTTGCTGGATCAGGTGGCGGCGGCGGAGTGGGTCCGCAGTTCCATCGCGTCGTTCGGGGGCGACCCCGACAACGTCACGATCTTCGGTGAGTCGGCCGGCGCCATGAGCGCGACCAGTCTGCTGTCGATGCCTCGAGCCCAGGGACTGTTCAGGCGAGTGATTGCCCAGAGTGGCGCAGGCCATCACGTGATCTCGGCCGCCACGGCCGAGAAGATCGCGGCCATGCTCGCGACCAAACTTGGAGTGCCTCCCACGCGAGATGCCCTGGCGGCCGTGCCGGCGGAGGCGCTGATCGAGGCCCAGTCCGCGGTCTCTGTCGATGCCCTGTTTGACCGAGATCCGGAGCGTTGGGGGGAGGTCGTCCTGAATCAGATGGCGTGGGAACCGGTCGTGGACGGAGAGGTGCTGCCCACGCGGCCCATCGATGGCATCGCGGCGGGAGCCGGGGCGGGTGTCGACCTGATGACGGGGACGACCACGGAGGAGCAGCGTCTGTTCTTCGTCCCCACCGGCCTGATCGACCTGTTCACCGATGAGGTGGTTTCGGCCGCGGCCGCTGGGTATGGTCTGGGGGTCGAGGGACAGGCCGTCTACCGCTCTGCTCGCCCCGGCGGCAGCCCCGGCGACGTGTTCGCCGCCTTGTCGACCGACTGGTTCTTTCGCATCCCCGCGCTGCGCCTGGCCGAAGCGCGCGGAGGTCACGTGTATGAGTTCGCGTGGCGCTCGCCCGCCTTCGACGGCCGCCTCGGCGCCTGTCACGCCCTCGAGCTTGCGTTCGTTTTCAATACGCTGGCCGCTGAGCGGGACACGCTTCTGGTAGGCCACGAAGCGCCCCAGGCGCTGGCGGACGCGATGCACGCCTCATGGGTGTCCTTCGCGAGCAGCGGCGATCCGGGCTGGCCTCGGTACGAGCCCGAGCGCAGAGCGACCATGCGCTTTGGCGACACCTGCGAGGTGGTCGACGACCTCCGCGGGGAGGAGCGCCGACTCTGGGAAGGGATTCGCTAGCGGTTCGTCTCCCGCCGCACGAACACCGCCGTCCCGAGCATCAGGCAGCCCAGGAATATCCCGACCATCACGGCCAGGTTGGTGAGCGGGTTGAACAGCACCACCTTCTCGTACTCCGGACGCCCTGCGTAGACCACGCCTCGCAGCAGGTCGACCGCGTAGCGCATCGGCGAGAGTAATGAGAAGGGCACCAGGTACCACGGCAGCACCTTGATCGGGTTGAAGATGCCAGCCAGGAAGAACTGCGGAAACATCAGGAAGGGAAAGATCTGCTGGGCAGCGCGCTGACTGCTGAGCAGCGACATCGCCGCCACGCCGAAGGCGCCACCAAGCAGGCACGCGAGAAGGCTCGCTGGGACCAGCAGCACCACCTGAGCCGGGCTGAGCGGAACCCGCAGGGCCAGCGCCAGTCCGATCGTCGGAACCGCCTGGACGAAGGAGACGACCGTCTCGCCCGTGATCTTTCCGAAGACGATCGAGTAACGCGAGATCGGTGACACGAACATCTCCTGACTGAAGTCGTTCTCGCGGTCCTCGATCAGCGAGATCAAACCCTGAGCAGAGCTCTGGAAGAGCGTCATCCCCAGTATCCCGGTGAAGATGAAGCCGATGAAGTTGAAGCCTGCCGCGCGCCCCAGGTTGCTCTGCAGAGTGCCGCCCATCAGCCCGATGAAGATGACCGGGAAGACGAGCGAGAACAGCAGCCGGTTGCGGTCGCGGAGGAGCTTCAGCACGTCCCGAGACGCGATCGCGAGGATCGCGTTGACGTCGGTCATTCCATCTCCTTCCCGACGATCTTCAGATAGGCGTCTTCCAGCGAGGGCGAGTGCGTCTTGAGCACCGTCAGTGGAGTGTTCAGCGAGCGGATGACCTCCTGGGCCGAGTGGCCGTTGAGGCTGACCTTGAACTGGCCTTCCTGCTCGAAAGTCAGCCCGAGAGCCTCCAGCTCCCTGCGCAGCGACGGTCGGTCCACCGCATCGAGCAGCAGCGACTCGGACAGCAGCTGGGCCTTGATCTGATCCGGCGTGCCCAGGGCAACGACCCTTCCCCGGTCAAGGATGCAAATCCGGTCTGCCTCCTCGGCCTCCTCGAGGTAGTGGGTTGTCAGGAAGAGGGTCGTCTCGTACTTGGCGCGGACCTCACCGAGGTACGCCCAGAGGTTCCGCCGGCTCGCCGCATCGAGGCCGGCGGTGGGCTCGTCCAGGAAGAGCACCTTGGGCTTGTGCATGAGGCCGCGGATGATCTCCAGCTTCCGCTTCATGCCGCCTGACAGCGTCTTGACCGGCTTGAAGATCTCCGTCTCCAGGCCAAGCACCGCGGCCAGGTCCGCGACCTGAGCGCGGTACGCCCGGGGCATGGCTCGGAAGAACGGCCGGTACGGATAGAGCCCGTACAGCATGGCGTGGAAGCGGACGTTCTCCTCGCCGGAGAGGTTCTGGTCGAGGCTTGCCTTCTGGAAGATGATGCCGACCTTGCGCCGCACGCCTGCGGCGTCTGTGACGGCGTCCAGCCCGTCGATGATCACGTGACCGGAGGTGGGCGTCAGCGTCGTCGTCAGGATCGAGATGGTCGTTGTCTTCCCGGCGCCATTGGGCCCCAGCAGTGAGAAGAACTCGCCGGCGCGGACGCCGAACGATACGCCGTCGACGGCGTTCTTCTCCGCCTTTCTGTAACGCTTGACCAGGTCGCGGACCTCGATCAGGTTGCCCGAGCTACCTCCCATCGACATTAGTGAACCCGATCGGACCAAGGGTCATTCGGACTCAGAGAACATCCTGCAGTCGTCGGGACTGGTGATACGGAAAGATGTCCACGATCTCCCCGTCGTTCACGCTGCGCTGCATCTCCCGCCAGAACGCCGGCTGGAAGATCTGCCCGTGGCTCTCCTCCAGCACGACGCGCAGCTCGGGCGGGAGCATCAGAAAGCGCGAGAACTCCTCAGGAAATACGTCCCGGGGCCCAACGCCGAACCACGCCTCGTCTGCGTACTCGTCGTCGTCGACGCGGGCGACCGGCATGTCTCGAAAGTAGAAATCGGTGAGCAGTGACAGCTCGTCGTAGTCGTAGCAGACCACCCGCCCGTGTCGCGTGACCCCGAAGTTCTTGGGCAGGAGCTCGCCCGGAAATATGCCAGTTGCCGCCAGTTCCTCTATGGCCTGCCCGAAGTCCGCCACCACGGCATGACCGTCGCCCTCAGACGCCTCCCGCACGTACATGTCGAGAGGGGTCACGCGTCGCTCGACGTAGGCGTGATGGACAACCACCAGATCGGAGCTCACCGAAACGGTCTGGTCGGCATCTCGGCCGAACTCCGCAATGAGGTCTGGGGCAAACCGCACCCGGTCGAACTCGAGGTGCTCGAACTCCTGAGCCTCGACCAGGCGGCCCGCCCGATCGTGCCTGAACACGAGGCGGTAGTTCTGCATCACCCCGTTGGCCGTGATGGGCTTGATCGCCGGGAACCGGTCCCTGATCACCTTGAATACCAGGTCGTAGCCGGGCATCGTGAATACGACCATCACCGTGCCTGGGGTCCCGGGAGCAAGCTCGAATCGGGCATCGGAGTCCCGCAGGTGTCGGAGGAGGTCTCGGTAGAGTTCCGTCTTGCCGTGCTTGTGGTAACCGAGGGCGATGTACAGCTCCGCGATCGGCTTCTTCGGCATGAGCCGCTTGAGAAAGCCCACGAGCTCGTGGGGCGGTCCGGCATCGACGTTGAAGTGGGATCGCGTGAAGCTGAAGAGGATGCTGATGTCGTCCTCGTCCGTGAGCACCGCGTCGACCACGACGCCACGCTCGGTGTTGAGGAGCGCGAGCACGAGGGGGACGGAGTGCTCCCCACAGAACGCCCTCCCGATGAGATACGCCCCCTTGCGCCGGAAGAACGGAGCTGCGACCATTTCGGCCCGCTCGACGTGGCCATGAGCGCCGAGTGAGGAGACCTGGCCTGTCAAGCGCATCGCGACGAGTCGGGCATCCCGGGAGGTGTCCTCGAACGGAACATCCAGCGGCGCGTCGCGAAGAATTGCCTCGACCAGATGGGTCGCGTCGTTCGCGCCCCGGTAGACGTGGCAGTCGAGCCCGTCCGACCCTGCAGACGGCGCCGCGAAGTCCGAGTCGACGAATTCGATGTTGCTGTCGACCCCGACCGTGGTGAAGATCCGACGGGTCACCGAGTTGAAGAACGTCTCGGCAAGCTCCCAGTCCGTCCGCCCCGCGATCAGGCCCGAATAGACGGCCTTCATGCCCGCCCAGACCAGCCGGTCGTTCAGGCGCGGTCCGAGCATCGCACGAACGCCGCCCTCGATTTCGTCTATCTCGCGTCCGTACAGGTCGAGGCGCTCGGTGGCATCCGCGGCCGCACCCTTCCAGTCCCTGAGCTCGAAGCGGCTCCTGGCCCGCCGGGTGACCGCGTTGAAGGCTTCCTGGCAGCCTTCGAAGGATTCCAGGATTGCAGGGGCGGCGACGTTCGCAACCCGGCTGGCGGAGAGCTCCGTGCTGCCGTCGGCTGTCACCCCACCAGCGTATGCGACGAGCCGGCCCGAACTGCTCGGGCCGGCTCGAGACGCTTGGTTCCGTCGAAGGTCAGGCTGCGCTTGAGGTCTGGGCCTGGGTGTCCTCCGCGGGCTGCGATACGGGCGGCCGGTTGCGGACCCCGAGGCAGCCGACTGCGACCAGCAGGACGACAGCAGGAGCGTAGGCCGCATCGCGCTCACGAACGCGTTGGTGAAGACCTCGTGCGCCAGCTGCTGGAGCTGCAGAAGGACCGGGGCCGGCACGCCGGCAGGCAGGGGGAGGCTGGCTCCTGACTGTCCCGCCCCGACCTCGAGGCCTCCTTTGGCGGCGGTCGTGAAGCCGTCCACGAACCGACTGCGGAACTGGTCCGGTAGCTGAGTCGAGTAGCTGACGGCCTGGTCGTGCAACGCGACGGCGAGCCGGTTCTGCAGCAGCGCCCCCACAGAGGCGGCCGCGATCACGCCGCCGAGCTCCATGATTGTGTTCACCACCCCAGAGGCGACGCCAGCCAGGTGCGGCTTCAAGTCGCGAGTGGCGATCGCGTAGGCCGGTCCCCACACGCACGCGAGGCCCAGGCCGGATGCGATCAAGCCGGGCAGAAAGGTCCAGCGCGAAGCATCAACGTGGGCGACCCAGTCGATGTGCGCGCTGCCGGCCGCGAAGAGGACGAGGCCGGGCATCAGCACGTACTTGGGGCCGACCCGGCCGGCAAGGGTGTTGGTGATCGGCGAGGCGAATACCATGGCTACCGGCTGTGCTGCAATGGTCAGCCCCGCGGCCAGCGCGCTCAAGCCCAGCACCGACTGGTAGTAGATCGTCAGCGGAAGGTAAAGACCGAGGATGGCGAAGCCCATGCTCGCCATCACCAATGTCATCAGCGCGTAGTTGCGATCCTTGAAGACGGCGAACGGCAGCAGCGGCTCTCGGTCCTCGCGGAGAGCCTGGGTGATCCCGAAGACGATCAGCAGCAGCACGCCGGCACCGATGAGCTCCGGGATCGTGACGAAGCCGGACACCGTTCCCCAGTCGTAGCGCTGGCCTTCGATGAGGCCGAACACCACTCCGCCCAGGCCGGCAGTCGCCAGAAGAACGCCGAGAACGTCGAGCCGGTGCCGAAGGCCCGGACGCAGGTCAGGGATGACCAAGAACGTCGCTACCAGCGCGGCGGCGCCCACGGGCAGGTTCACGTAGAAGATCCACCGCCAGCCGAAGTGGGTGACGATGAAGCCGCCCAGCGTCGGGCCGGCGACGACCGCGAGGCCGGCGAGCATGCCGAACATGGCGAAGACGCCGCCGCGGCGTTCTGGCGGGAAGAGGCTGAGCAGAAGAGGCAGGCCCTGCGGCGCTATCAGTGCCGCACCCAGCCCCTGGGCTGCCCGGGCCAGGATCAGCTGGGCAGGGTCCTGGGCGAGGCCGCTGGCCGCAGAAGCAAGGGTGAAGACGACGATTCCGCTCGCGAAGACGTTGCGCGGGCCGAAGATGTCGCCAAGCCGGCCCGAGGTGATGAGCAGGACCGCGTACAGCAAGCTGTAGGCGTTGAGCACCCAGAGCACCTGGTCGAGGGAAGCCCTGAGGCCGTCTACGAGGCTCGGGATTGCAATGTTCACAGCCGTAAGGTCGAGCAGGGTCATGAACAGTCCCAGGCTGACCACAGTCAGCACTGCCCACGGGTTGACCCGATTCCGGGATTGCATGGTCATGTATGGACGCTCCTTTGAATGAATTGGGTTGGCGCCAGCCACCGCCTTCGGGGCTGGCCCGCGGAGCGACCCAGGGCTATCCTTGGAATTGCACGCCTTGGGTCCTGGCCCGCGCCGCGGGAACGACTCGAGGAAAAGCGCGACCTCTGGCGGAGTGCGGTCAACACCCCGCTGGGGGTCGTCAACGTTCGGCTCGGCTGTCCTCCTCCTTTGCCCGGGCGGCCTGAGCCTCAGCCAGGGCCAACATGGCTTCGATGTCGGGCCAGAGATCTCCGGCCTTCAGGCCGTCGATCAGCTGGCGGACCCACTCCAGCTCTGCGCGGCGCATCGCCTGCGTGTATTCCAACTCGATCCCGAAGATGCGGGGGATGTCCTGCTCCACCATCGACCGAAGCATGCTGTCGCCGCCGGCGATCTCTGCCTCCAGCGCTGTCATGCGGAGCTTGAGCAGCGAGATGACCTCTTGTGCATCCCCCATGACCAGGACGAAGGCCAGCGCGGCTGTGAATTGTGGGTATTCGTTGACCGGGTGGGAGAGAAGGTCGGCCAGCCATGCTCTGAGCTCGTCACGGCCCGCGTCCGTTATCGCGTACACGGTCCGCTCGGGCCGCCTCCCCTCCCTGCTGGTCTCGAAAGTCTCGATGAGGCGATCGCGAAGCAGGCGCTCTACGGTGTCGTACACCGAGCCGCCCCTCAACTTGACCACAAAGTCGTGGCCGCGTTCGCGCATCAGGGTCTTCATCTCGTACGGGTGCATGGGGCGTTCGGCCAGCAGGCTGAGCACCACGAGGCTGGGTGGGGTTCTGGTTAGCCGTTTCCGATTAGTCGACATCGCTTAGCCGATGTCGACTAAATCACGCCTTACGTTGGCTTGCAAGCCCTCACGCCGGCGATCAGCGGGCCGAGGATCATAGGTCGATGCTGCTCCGTCTGATCCGCAACGCCACCCTGCTCGTCGATTTCGCCGGCAAGCGCCTTCTGATTGACCCCATGCTGAATCCGGCTGGTGCAGTCGACCCGGTGAGCAACACCGCCAACCCGCGGCGGAACCCCCTTGTCGAGCTGCCGGTTCCAGCTGAGGAGGTCTTGGCAGGTGTTGACGCCGTGCTCGTCACGCATCTTCATAACGACCACTTCGACGCCATGGCCGAGCAGCTGCTGTCCGGGGACATCCCAGTCTTGTGTCAGCCGCCCGATGCCGCGCCCCTGGTTCGCCGTGGATTCCGTGACGTGCGCCCTGTAGAGACGCGGGCCGAGATCCAGGGAATCACCGTCCTGCGCACCGGCGGCTGCCACGGCACCGGCGAGATCGGTCGCCAGATGGGCGAGGTCAGCGGGTTTGTCCTGCGGGCCCCCGAAGAACCGGCTCTGTTCGTGGTGGGTGACAGCATCTGGTGTACCGAGGTCGAGGCGGCACTCGATGAACAGAGTCCCGACGTAGTCGTCGTCAATGCCGGCGGCGCGCGCTTTCTCCAGGGCGACCACATCGTCATGGACGAGCGGGACGTTATCACCACCGCGCGCGCCATCCCGAGTGCCACCATCGTGGCAGTCCACATGGAGGCGCTCAACCACTGCCCGGTGACGAGGACAGGTCTGCGGGCTCATGTCGAGGCGGCGGGCCTGGGCGACCGGGTGCGCATCCCGGCCGACGGTGAGGCGCTGACGTGGGGCCACGGGTTCTACGTTTCGCACCGTTGAGCGGGCCTGAAGCAGCAAACGTAGAAGTCGTGGGTCGTTAACAGCGTGCCCGGAGCTGCGCTCCCACCTGCGCCGCGATCGCGGCGGGGCGCTGGTAGACGTCACGGCCCGCGCAGCTGAGCTGCGCCGACGCCAGCCGCCAGCGCCTGGGCCCTCGGGACTGGCCCGGCCTTAAGCGACTCAGGTACCGACTTGCGCGGGAACATCGCCGCTGATCGTCGCGTCCCGCGGCGGCTCCGCCCACCCACGCTGTTAAGGACCCACGACTTCTACGTTTTTGCTGCTTCACCGCCTCCTCAAGGGGGCAAAACGTAGAACCCGTGAGGCTAAACTCCCCTGGGATGAACGGCGTCGCGGGCAAGCAGGTCCTGATCACTGGCGCGACCGGCGGGATCGGCCTCGCCGCCGCCAAGAAGCTGGCGAGGCGGGGCGCCCACCTCGCGATCGTGGCCCGGAGCGAGGCGAAGGCCGTCGAGGCCGTCCGGCAGATTCGAGCGGCTTCGGGCTCTGAGGGGGAGGTTGACGTCCTGCTCGCCGACCTGGCATCCCAGGCTTCGATTCGGCGCCTTGCCGCCGAGGTCCTCGAGCGCTACCCCAGTCTTCAGGTGCTGGTGAACAATGCCGGGGCGGTCAACTCTCAGAGACGCCTTACGGAGGACGGCATCGAGCTCACCTGGGCGGTCAACCACCTCGCTCCGTTCCTGCTCACGACCCTCCTTCTCGATCGGCTCAAGGCGAGTGCCCCCGCGCGGATCGTGACCACGTCGTCGGGGGCTCATCAGCGCGCCCAGATCCCCTTCGACGACCTCGCTGGAGAGCGCACGTTCGGCGTAGGCGGGTTCAGACGCTACAGCGAGACCAAGCTGGCCAACATCCTGTTCACGATCGAGCTGGCTCGGCTGCTCGAGGGCACGGGCGTCACCGCCAACTGCTTTCACCCGGGCTTCGTCGCAAGCGGCTTCAACCGCAACAACGGGGCGCTCATGCGGCTCGGAATGGCCCTCACGAGACCGTTTGCTCGCAGCTCCGAGAAGGGGGCTGAGACGTTGGTCTGGCTCATCGACTCGCCCGAAGTAAGTGATCAGAGCGGCGGATACTTCTTCGACAAGCGACGCACCTCACCGTCGGCCGCAGCTCAGGATGCGGAAACGGCGCGTCGGCTCTGGGCCGTCAGCCAGGAGCAGACGCGCCTGTCCGCTGTCCCCGACTAACTGGCCGCGGCGACGTCGTCGTCGTCCCGGCGGCCTTCGTCGGGATGGACGTGATAGCGCCAGTCGCGACTTGCCGGGTCCCAGTGGGCGTGAAGCTGGGGTCGCTCCCGCTCGCGAGCGGTTGCTCGAGCGTCGAACCAGCGCGCCCCCAGGTCTAGGATGGCACGCCCGAGGTCCTGCGGGGTCATGACGCCTGAGCCTCGGCGCGGGACTGCTGAACCGGCGCGGCCCTGGTAGCGATAGCGGCCAGCACACCCAGCAGAGCCAGGGCCGCGACCAGGACGGAGAACCAGACCGGGAGCGAGATCCCGAACAAGGCGTCCAGCGAATAACGGCCAGCGCCTGCGATTCCTATGGCAACCGCGACCGCGAGGTTGGTCAAGGTCTGCTCGTAACCGCCCTCGGTGCCCCAGGGCCCCTTCGACCAGTGCACGACCACGGTGGCCGTCAGCATTGCCGAACCGACGGCGATGGCGCCAAGAGGGGTCAGCAAGCCCAGCCCCAGGAGGACGCCGCCCCCAGTTTCGGCCAGCGCCAGCGCCGGCGCCCACAATCGCGCTGGCCGGAAGCCAAGCATGCCTCCGAGGAACCCTTCGGTGCCCCTGAGGCCAGGCCCACCGAACCACCCGAAGAGCTTCTGGGCTCCGTGGGCCGCCAGGTAGACCCCGACCACGATCCGGAGAACCAACAACGCCGTGTCGATCATCGTGACTCCTCCTGAGTTCCGAACAGCCGGGCCATTCAGCCGGCTTACTGGAGCGAAACTCATTTGGCTCTCCATCCATTCCCCTATCCACCGGTTGGGGCCCGGGGCCGCGGACCCCCCTCCCCCGGCTTTGCCGGGTACTCCCCCGACTGCGCGGGGGAGAGTGGTCTTTCCCTAAGGAATGACGGGTAGCAGGACGCGGGACGCCCGGGTCGCGTCGTGGAGCACGGTCTGTTGCGCCACCTCCATCCGCGTTCCATCCCCCGCTCGCTCGCCCGTGTTCAGATTGCGGTCCCACCGAGGGAAGCAGCTGGACGTCACGTGCAGCCGGATCCGGTGGCCGGCCCGAAACACGTTGCTCGTCGCCCAGAGGTCGATCTCGTGCTCGGCCACCGCGCCGGGTTCGCCGCGAACGCGGCTGATGCCGTCGCCGATGTTGATCGAGCGACCGTCCGGGAAGACGTCACAGAGCCGGGCGACCCAGTCGGTCGAGATTGCGCTGGTGGCGGTCCAGAGCCACACCTTGACCGGTCCCGTCACCTCCACGTCCCCTTCCAGCGGCGGACTGGTGTACACGAGCACGTCGCCGCGCGCCTCGACCGGGCCTTGGTCGAGCGGCCCAGGACGGAATTCGGGCGTCATGAGCAGCGCACCGCCATGGGTGGGCACCGGGTCCGCCGGGTCGTACGCGTAGCCGTCAGAGCCCTCGTCCGCGCCAGGCGCCTCCTCGGTAAGCCCGCCGCCAGCGCGCAGGTACCACGCGGTTTCGACCGCGCGGTGAAGGGGCCAGGCCGATTCGTCGCGCCAGCGGTCCACACCCATCACGAAGATCCGGACCGGGGGCTCCTCCAGCAGGCCGGTGTCTATGCCCCTCAGCCAGTGGTCGAACCACCGAAGCTGCAGACTCAGGAAATCCGTCCGGAGGTCCATGAACCCAAGCTGGGCCCCGTAGCCGAAGTTGCGCTCTCCGACCGGATTGGCGCTGGCCGTATGGGCCCACGGGCCGATCAGGAGCTTCGACGGCAGGCCGTGGTCGCGCATCGCCTGGTAGTTGTCGATGGTGCCGCGGAGGAAGATGTCGTACCAGCCTCCGACGTTGAACGTGGGGACTCTGACTCGACCGTGTTTGCCGGCCACGCGGAAGTGGTCTGCAGCGACCGGGTTGTCGAGGGCCTCCAGGCCTGCCAGCCCGGCGATGCCGTGGCGTGCGATCGGCTCGAAATCCCCAAGCGGCAGCTTCCAGTAGTTCTCGGTGGCCAGCCGGTCATAGTCGGCGATCAGTGCGAAGATCGCTCGGCCCATCGCCTGGCGGTCGTCTCGGTCGTATCGTCGCATCAGCTGGTTCAGGCCCTGCAGCAGGGTCCAGTTCGCGCCAGTGCCGAGCTCGAGCGCACCGCCGCGAGCGATCGTGCCGTCCAGGGGCTCGGACCAGGTGATGAACGGGATCAGCGCCTTGAGCGCGGGAGGCTGCTCGATCGCGGCCATCCACTGCGTGTTTCCGAAATAGCTGGCGCCGTACATCCCGACCTGGCCGTCCGCGCCAGGCAACCCGGCCGCCCAAGCCACGGTGTCGTAGCCATCCTCAGCCTCGCACCGGAACGGCTCCCATTCCCCGCCCGACGTGAACCGGCCGCGGGTGTCCTGAACGACGACCATGTAGCCGCGGCGAGTGGCCTGGACAGGGTCCAGCAGGGCCGTGCCACCCGGCAGGTCCTTGCCGTACGGAAGCCGGGTCAGCAGAACGGGCCAGGGGCCGTCCCCCGCCGGCCTGTACACGTTGGCCCGCAAGACGGTGCCGTCCCGCATCGTGGCGGGGACATCGAGCTCGACGGTGACCGCGGGCACGAACCAGAACTATAGAGCCCGCCCGGCCTGCTGCAGTTGCTGCCGCCGAGTCCCGGCCTCCCGCAGCAGCTCCGCAGCATCCTCGGCAGAGATGTCGCGCTGCGGCTCGGAGAGGAGCTCGTAGCCGACCATGAACTTGCGGACGCTGGCGTGGAGGAGCGGCGGGTAGACGTGAGCGTGAAGCTGCCAGTGAGGGTATGGAGAGCCGTTGAACGGCGCCTGGTGCCAGCCCATCGAGTACGGGAAAGGGATCTCGAACAACGCGTCGTAGCGACGCAGCACCCCGATGAGGCTGCGAGCCAGGGCGAGGCGCTGGCGGCTGTCGAGGTCGGGGAGCCGCTCCACGGGCCGGCGCGGCACGATCAGGATCTCGAAAGGCCAGGCAGCCCAGAACGGGACGACGACCAACCACTCCGCGTCGGCAGCGACGACCCGTGACCCGCCCGCCTCCTGCGCGGCGTAGTCCAGGAGGAGACGCCGGCCCGTCTTCTCGAAGTACCGGCGCTGCGTGGCGTCCTCCTTGATCGCTTCCCGCGGCAGGGCAGTCCCGGCCCAGATCTGGCCGTGCGGATGCGGGCTCGAGGCGCCCATGGCCGCCCCCTGGTTCTCGAAGACCTGCACCCACTGGTATCGCTCGCCGAGTTCGGCCGACTCGGCTGCCCACACGTCGACGACCCGACGGACGTCCGGGGGGCGCATCCGAGCGAGCGTGAGGTCGTGGCGCGGTGAGAAGCAGACGACGCGGCACGTACCCTGCACGCCCTCCGCGATCAGCAGGCCCTCGGCGAACCGATCGGCAGAGGCGTCGGGCCCAAGCGCGGGGAAGTCGTTCGTGAAGACGAAGGTCGACGGGTAGTCGGGGTTGCGCTCGCCGCTCGCCCGGATGTTGTTGGGGCACAGGTAGCAGGCCGGGTCGTAGAACGGCCGGTGCTCGGGAGGCGGCGGCTCCTCCCGGCCCAGCCACGGACGGCGCTCCCGCCCGACCGAGACGAGCAACCACTCGTCGGTGAGTGGGTTGTAGCGCCTGTGCGGCTGTAAGAGCGGCCCGGGTCCCGCGCCGTCCGGGTCGTGCCGATCCGTCACGGCATCCCGGCGCCCTGCGCCTGTGCTTCCACAGCCTTGAGCTCCGGCGACGCTGGTACGTCGACAACGATCAGCCGCCTCGCCGTGACCGCCAGCTCCTCACGTACCGCGGGATCCAGCCCAGCGTCGGTGATCAGGATGTCGGCCTGGTCGAGCCGTGCGAAGGAGCTCAGGCCGACGACGCCCCACTTCGTGTGATCGGCGACGATGACGAGCAGCCGCGCAGAGTCCACCATCGCCCGGTTCGTCTCCGCCTCCAGGAGGTTGGGTGACGTAAACCCTGCGCCCAGGTCCATTCCGTGGACTCCCATGAACACGAGGTCGAGGTGGATGTTCTGCAGCGCGGAAACCGCCAGCGGCCCTACCAGCGCGTCGGATGGCGTCCGAACGCCGCCGGTCAGCACTACCGTCTGGTCGGACCCGCGCGTATCGCTCATGACGTCGGCCACCCTGAGCGAGTTCGTGACGACAGTCAGGCCCACGAAGCCCACGAGCCGGCACGCTATCGCATAGGTCGTGGTCCCGGCCGAGATCCCGATCGCGGCGCCGGGGTTGATGAGCTCGGCGGCCGCGTCGGCGATAGCGTCCTTCTCTGCCGGCTGCAGCACCGACTTCGTGGCAAACCCCGGCTCGAACAGCGCGCTTCCCGGGATGGAGGTCGCCCCGCCGTGGACCTTCTCGATGAGCCCACGTCCCTGGAGAAACTCCAGGTCGCGGCGGACGGTCATGTCTGAGACACCGAGCAGACGCGCCAGGTCCGAGACGCGAACCGCCCCTTCCTCGCGGACCCGCTCCAGCACGATCGCCTGCCGCTGGCGCGCTAGCACGCCGCCGGCCCTTGCAGCGACGCCGCCAGATCCCGTCGCCTGTTCGCTCGCCACGACCTCGCCTCTCTTGAGCACGCTCCCCTCCGGCAAGCATGCACCAGCTCTCGCACAGGAGTCAACACAATCTGTGCGATTCGAACGTTGGCTTCTGTTGGAGTCATTGACATTCCGCGCGTTCCGGTCAATAATGCCAATGCGCTTGTCGCTTTCTGTTCGAGTGGGGAGCTAAAGGAGAGCAAGAGGAGGAGATTAATGGCTGGATCAAGTACACGTCCGCCATCGTGGCCCAAGCTGCCTGCATACCTGGTCAGCCGGCGCACGGTCCTGAAAGGCCTCGCCGGCGCTGTCAGCTTGGCCGCCGTTCCCGAGCTGCTGGCCGCGTGCGGCCAGGGCGCTAGCAGTAGCGCTACCGTGGCCGCCACAGGCGGCGCGCTCTCGGTCGGCAGCTACGCCTCAGACTCGGCGCCGAAGCAAGGCATGTCATCGGTCAACGACGCCTTCGGCCCCGCCAACGGGGGGACCAAGGTCACCACCAACACGGTCGACCACGGCACCTTCCAGGACCAGATCACCTCCTATCTCCAGGGAACGCCGGAGGACGTGTTCACATGGTTCTCGGGGCATCGCATGCGGTTCTTCGCCTCCAAGGGCCTGGCCACGTCGATCGACGACGTCTGGGACAAGGTGAAGGGCAATTTCAGCGGCGCCTTCGCGGAGTCTGTTAAGGGCAACGACGGACACATCTACGGCGTCCCGGTCGACTACTACCCGTGGGGCGTCTTCTATCGCAAGAGCGTCTTCCAGGCAGGCAACTACAAGGTCCCGACCAACTGGGACGACTTCAAGGCGCTCTGCGTCCAGATGCAGAAGGACGGCCTCACCCCGTTGGCGCTCGGCGACCTGGACGGCTGGCCCGCGCAGGGCTGGTTCGACATCCTCAATCTCCGGCTCAACGGCTACGACTTCCACACCGAGGTCTTGACCGGCAAGCAGAAGTTCACGGACTCGCGCGTCACCAACGTCTTCAACAAGTGGGCCGAGATCACCAGCTATTACAACCCCGCCGTCGCCGGGACCAAGTGGCAGGACGCGGGCAACATGCTGGTGCAGAAGAAGGCCGGGATGATGCTCATCGGGCTCTTCGTGTCGCAGCAATTCCTGCCCGCAGTCGCCGGCCCCGACGCACTGAATGACCTCGACTTCTTCGCATTCCCGCAGATGGGAACCCAGTACGACGCCGAGAACGCCCTCGATGCGCCCATCGACATCATGATGATGAGCAAGAAGTCTCCGACCCTGAGCAAGGACCTCGGCCAGGCCAAGGCCTACCTCGAGTTCTGGGCCAAGGGCTCGACGCAGCTGATCAGCGCCAAGGCGCAGGGACTGGGCGTCCTCCCGACCGGCAACGACACCGACACCAGCAGCTACACGCCGCTGACGCAGAAGGCGGTCCAGATCATCAAGAGCGCCAAGCGCATCACGCAGTACTTCGACCGTGACTCGCGTCCGGACTTCTCTGGCGCCAACGGCATGCAGAGTTTTCTGCTCACCTTCCTGAAGAACCCGAAGGGCGACATTCACGGTCTACAGGGCACCATGCAGCAGTTCTGGGATTCGTTGCCACCGGAGGCCTAGCGAACATCAGACTTCAGTAATGGCCGAGACCACGACCAGAAGCGACACCGCCGCAGCCGAGACAAGCGCTGCGGCGGGACCCCTGGTCCTGAGGCGGCGCCGGCGCTTCAGGCTGCTGACCCGTCAGGACACGCTCATCCTGGCCTTGATGGTGGGTGTCCCGCTGGCCTTCGACCTGGCGCTGATCTGGGGCCCCACCCTGGCGTCAGTGGTCTTCTCGTTCACCAATTGGCAGGGGATCGGGGCGATCACCGCTGACAACTTCGTAGGCCTGAAGAACTACGCGAACCTGTTCGGATCCTACATCTTCTTCCGCCCTGCCTTTCTCCACAACCTGATCTGGCTCGGCTTCCTGGCCTTCGTGGCGACCCCGATCGGGATGTTCTTCGCGGTCCTGCTCGACCGGGAGGTCCGTGGAACCCGGATCTACCAGAGCATCTTCTACCTGCCGGTCGTGCTCCCCCTGGTGGTGGTGGGGTTCATCTGGGAGCTGCAGTACGGCGCGACGACTGGATTCATCAACAACGCCTTCGGGCTGGTGAAGAACCACCACATCATCGACTGGCTCGGCGACGCCAGCATCAACCTGCTCGCCGCGGTCGTGGCCGCGAGCTGGCGGCACGTCGGCTACGTCATGGTCCTCTATCTGGCGGGCCTGAAGAGCGTCGACCCCACGCTGCGGGAGGCGGCTAAGGTTGACGGTGCAGACGAACGGCAGACCTTCTTCCGGGTGGTGTTCCCGGTCATGGCGCCGATAAACGTCATCATCGTTGTCATCACCACGATTGAGTCGCTGCGCGCATTCGACATCGCCTACATCATCAACCATGGCAAGAACGGCCTCGAGCTGCTCTCGACGTTGATCGTCAACAACAGCATCAGCGAGGCGAGCCTCGTCGGGTTCGGCTCAGCCATCGCGGTCGTGCTTCTCGTGGTCTCGCTGGTCCCGATCGTGACCTTCCTGGTCACCATAAACAGGAGGGAGCGCGCCTGATGGCTGTCCAGGCCGCCGTCAGACCAGCCGTGAGGGTGGCCGTGCAGCGCCGGCGTGGTCCGAGGCCAGTCCTGCAAGGCTTCCTCATCGCGATGTGCGCGGTCTGGCTGTTTCCGCTGCTGTGGTCGGTCTACGAGGCGCTCCGTCCCATTAGTGACACCACGCTGCACGGCTACGTCTCGCTGCCGCACCAGGGCCTCACCCTTGGCAACTTCACCTCGGCGTGGACCAACGCAGAGCTGCCTCACTTCTACTTGAACACGCTGCTCGTGGCGGTGCCAGGCGTGATCGTCACGCTGCTCGTCGCCTCGATGCTGGCCTTCGCGATCTCCCAGTTCAGCTGGAGGTTCAACATCCTGGTGCTGATGATCTTCACGGCTGGCAACCTGCTGCCGCCGCAGGTCATCATCATCCCCCTCTACTGGATCTACCTGAACACGCCGCTGCCGGTGCTCAGCGACAATGGCCTGCTCTACGACCAGTACGTCGGTGTGATCCTGATCCACATCGTCTTCCAGATGGGGTTCGCCACGTTCGTTCTCAGCAACTACATGAAGACGATCACCAAGGAGATCACCGAGTCGGCGCTCGTGGACGGCGCCAACGTCCTGCGCATCTGGTGGGACGTCATCCTGCCGCTCTGCCGGCCGGCGCTGGCGGCGATGGCGACGCTGCTCTTCACCTTCATCTACAACGACTTCTTCTGGGCGCTGATCCTGATGAAGTCAGGCAACAAACGGCCGATCGTGTCCGCGCTCAACAACCTTCAGGGCGAGTTCTTCATCAACTACAACCTGCTTGCGGCGGGCGCACTGCTAGCGGCGGTACCCTCGCTGCTCGTCTTCATCGCCTTCCAGAAGCACTTCGTACGCGGTCTCACGCTCGGCGCGACAAAAGGATAAGAACCCGAACCAAATGGCGACAGCGGATTTCCATGAGGTGGCTGACGTGCGCCTCAACGGCCAGACGGTCGTGTACGAGCATGGCTGGCAGTCCTGGAGCCCGACGGGCGCTTATCCTGCCACCGCCACCTCACCCCGAGCGCCCAGCTCGCGCTCACATACGGGTCATTTTCGCCCGGGCAAGGCCGCTCCCGAGCACGGATTCCAGGGTGAGGGGCTTCTCGCGGTCGCCGGTGACGACGGCGACGTCGTCCGCATCTGGTCGGCGCCCGACCCTTCCCGTGAGGTCCCGTCCATCCGCGCTCGGACCGAAGACGGTCGCCTGGTCGTGTCGGCGGACGGCGAGGTCGCGGAGCAGTCGTATCCGGGTGGCCTCTGGCCCGCCCTTGGCGCATGGGCGGACGACGTCGCGGGACGCGCGGGTCTGGGCCCGGTGCCGTCCCTGCCGACGGTCTGGTGCAGCTGGTACCAGTACTTTCTCGGCGTCACCGAAGAGGACGTCCTGGAGAACCTCGCTGCCATCGACGAGCTCGATCTGGACGTCGGTGTGGTCCAGATCGACGACGGCTACGAGACGGAGATCGGCGATTGGCTGGAGCGCTCGCCTCGCTTCCCGAGCCCACTGGCGGAGCTTGCGGATCGAATCCGAGCCGGCGGCCGCCGGGCAGGGATCTGGACCGCTCCGCTTCTGGTGGGCGAGCGAAGCCGGCTCGCCGCCCACCATCCCGACTGGCTGGTCAGGGGCGCCAGCGCCGGCCGCAACTGGGGCCAGGACCTGGCCGCGCTCGACGTCACCCACCCAGACGCCGCCACCCATCTGCAGCACGTCTTCCGGACGTTCTCGGATTGGGGCTTCGACTATTTCAAGGTCGACTTCATGTACGCGGGTGCGGTGGAGGGCGTCCGCTGGGCAGACGCCACAGGGATCGCGGCCTACCGCGAGGCCCTGCGGCTGATCCGCGAGGCGATCGGTCCGTCCGCCACGCTGCTCGGGTGCGGTGCTCCGATGCTGCCCAGCGTCGGCCTGGTGGACGCCATGCGCGTGAGCCCCGACACAGGGCCCCAGTACGAGCCCAACGGCGATGACCTCAGCCAGCCGTCACAGCTGGCGGCCGTGCTGACGGGCCGGGCACGCGCCTTCCAGCACGCGCGCTTCTGGGTCAACGATCCCGACTGCCTGATAGCTCGTCCAGTCATGGAGCGGCGAGAGGAGTGGGCGAAGCACGTGGAGCGATTCGGCGGACTGCGCGGCTCCAGCGACCGCCTGGCGTCGCTCGACGAATGGGGCCTCGAGACCACGCGCCGCCTGCTGCGTCCCTCCTCTACGGAGCCCTTCGACCTCTCGCAGCTCGACGCCGCATGACGAGCCCCCTACTTGGCGACCGGCTGCCGCACCTGGCGTACGGCGGTGACTACAACCCGGAGCAATGGCCCGAGGAGGTCTGGACCGCGGACGTGCGTCTCATGCAGGAGGCGGGCGTCAACCTGGTCAGCCTGGGCATCTTCGCCTGGTCCAGGCTGCAGCCACGAGAGGACACCTTCGACTTCGACTGGCTCGACCGGCTGATGGAGATGCTGCACCAGGGCGGCATCGCAGTCGACCTGGCGACCGCCACGGCCTCGCCGCCGCCCTGGCTCTCGAATCGCCACCCGGAGATGCTGCCGGTCCTGGCTGACGGAGTCCGGCTCTGGCCAGGTGGCCGCCAGCACTACTGCCCGAGCAGCCCCGCCTACCGGGCCGCGGCGCAGCGCATGGCGTCCGCGCTCGCCGAGCGCTACGCGAAGCACCCCGCACTCGCCATGTGGCACGTCGGCAACGAGTACGGCTGCCACGTGCCCGCCTGCTGGTGTGACGAGTCGGCGCGCCACTTCCAGGCCTGGCTGCGCCAGCGGTATCCCACGCTGGACGGCCTCAACCGCGCCTGGGGCACCGACTTCTGGTCGCAGCGCTACTCCGACTGGGAGGAGATCCTGCCCCCGCGCAGAGCACCAACGTGGCCAAACCCAAGCCAGCAACTCGACTTCTACCGCTTCTCGTCGGACGCGCTGCTGGAGTGCTACGAGCTGGAGCGGGCGGTCCTCGCCAAGCACAGCCCCGGGGTGCCGGTCACGACCAACTTCATGGGCTTCTTCAAACCTCTGGACTACTGGAAGTGGGCTGAGCGGGAGGACGTGGTGAGCCACGACTCCTACCCTGACCCGACGGATCCTGACGCTCCCGTCCGGGCCGCGATGGCCGGCGACCTGATGCGTTCTCTGGGGCATGGACGGCCGTGGGTCCTGATGGAGCAGACGCCGAGCAGGGTCAACTGGCGGCCCGTGAACGTGGCCAAGGCTCCGGGGCAGATGCGCCTCTGGAGCTTTCAGGCGGTGGCTCGCGGAGCGGACGGTGTGATGTTCTTCCAGTGGCGCCAGTCCCGGGCTGGTGCGGAGAAGTTTCACAGCGCGATGGTGCCCCATGGGCCGCCCGAGTCGTCCCCGACCTGGCATGAGGTGGTGCGCTTGGGCAGCGAGCTTCGCCGGCTGGACGTCGTACGCGGCAACCGGGTGCAGGCGGACGTCGCCATCGTGCTGGACTGGGAATCCTGGTGGGCGCTCGAGCTGCCGTCCAAGCCTTCGGCCCGGCTAACTCTGGTAGGTCAACTCGAGAGCTACTACCGCCCGCTCTTCCTCGCCAACGTGACCGTGGACTTCGCCCGGCCGACCGAGGACCTGTCCGCTTATCGCCTGGTTCTCGTTCCCAACCTCTACCTGGTCGGCGATGAAGCCGCCCGCCACCTGGCCCGGTACGTGAGCTCGGGAGGGACGATGGTCATGTCGTTCTTCAGCGGGATCGTGGACGAAGCGGATCAGATCCGGCTGGGCGGCTATCCAGCGCCGTTCCGCGAGCTGCTCGGCTTGCAAGTCGAGGACTTCCTGCCCCTCGCGGAAGGTGTACGCGCCGAAGTCCGCTTTGCGGATGGCGCCGGAGGGGCAGCGCAGACGGCCGAGCTGTGGTCCGAGCTCGTGCGTCTCCAGGGTGCCGAGGCGCTTGCCACGTTCGTGGGAGGATCCCTCGACGGGCAGCCGGCGATCTCCAGCCACGCCTTCGGCGCCGGCAGGGCGTACTACCTGGCCACTTGTTTGACCCCGGCGGCCATGTCAGAGCTGCTCCAGCGGATCTGGAGGGAGGCGGGAGTACGGCCCGCAGCAGAAGCGCCGTCCGGGGTGGAAGCGGTCCGGCGCGGGTCCTTGCTGTTCTTGCTCAACCACGGCCAGCAGCCGGTAGACGTCCTCGCCGCGGCCGGTTCGATGGAGCTCGTCTCGGGCGAACGCCTGGCCTCGGACCGGATCATGCTTGGACCGCGTGAGGTCGCCATCGTCCAGCAGCCGGGCTGACGCGCCTCAGCACGCGAAGAGCCCAGCGGCACCGGCCGCCGGGCTCTGTGTGCAGGCCGACTAGGCGTTAGTCGTTGCCACCTGATTCCGGATCCACGTGTGGCGGCGTATGTCCACGATTGTTTTCATCGTTCTGACCGACGTCACCACCGCCGGCGCCCAGTGCGAAAAGGTGCCCGTTGTTCTGGGCGTAGAGGCGACCGGTCCCGTCGATCGAGAACGGCGTGTAGGCCGCACCGACCGCCAGGTTGGTGAAGAGCTTGAACTTGGGCGTCGTGAAGACGCCACTGTGGCCCTGGTCGAGGACGTAGACGAAGCCGTCCTCGCTCTCGACGTAGACATTGCCGTCGCCGTCGACCGCCGGAGCGTTGATGCACCACTCAAAGCCGTTTGGGTGGGTTCCATCATCGAGGCAAGTCACGGATCCGTCGGCGTTGCGATGGCAGGACCGAGTCTCCGTGCTCTTGAACTGCCACTCGGGCTGCAGGTTCTTGTTGACCTGGGTGATATAGAAGGGACCGGCCGGGTATCCCGGTCGAGTCGCAGACGATCAAGCTGTTCGGGAAGACCGGGTTCGGGTTGCAGTAGAAACCCGCCTCCTCGTCGTAATGGTTGTCCTTCATCACGATCGAGAAGTTGTCGTCGTCTCGCGGGACCACCGCCAACGTGTCGTCCCAGCCGAAATCGAAGAAGGCCTGGAACTGACCGGTCGAGCTGAACTTGAAGAGGTGGCCACGAGCGATGTTGTATCGGGTGTAGGAGCCGAACAGCACACTGCCGTCAGGCAAGATCGTCGGTGACGCCGTGCCGGAATCGTTGACCCGGCCGGCGGGCATCTGGTTGGTCGCCGGGTCGACGCCGGTGGGGGCATTGAAGCTGCACTTGCCCTTTTGCACTTGCTGGGCCTGAGTGGCCTTGGGGATCAGCACGCCGCAGCCGTCGTTGATGCCGCGGTCACGAAGCGATGCCGCCCACTTGAGCGTGAGATCCGGATTCACGGCCACCAGGTACGAGTACCGGCTCGCAAGGTCTGCGCGTGCAGCCGTGTAGATGGTTCCGTCGGCTGTGACCGCCGGAGCGATGTTGAGTCCGACCCGCTGCGGGCCGCAGGGTCCCGTTGCCGGCTTCGAGTCCGGGCTGGGAGGCCAGGGCAGGTCGGTGTTCCCTTCGAAGCTGCCTACACAATCCGTGAGTGGGTTGGCCGGAGCCATCAGGTCCGAATACCGAACCTTTGTAACCGTTCCATTGGCGCTTACCTTGACCAGCCAGCTGTCCACGAACGCCGCGTGATCTGGAGGCAACGCGACGGCGCGATCCAGTTTCCAGACGTTGTAGTAGATGTTGCCGTTGCGGTCGGCGGTCAGCGGTCCGGCGACAAAGACGTTGGGATCGATCGTGCCGAAGGGATTGATCCGGCCCAGGTTGGCGCCCGTGTTCTTATCGAGCTTGAATATGGTGCCGCCCAACCCGGGATCGTATATGAAGTTGCCGGAGAGGACTGCGTGGTAGACGGGCTCCCAGATATTCTGACCGACCAGCCGACGGGGCTCTGGCTTCCAGTCGCTCTGGAAGTTCCACTTCTCGACCAGCTTGCCCCCCTCCCAGCTGAGCCGCCTCTGGTTCCAGATCTGGGTGTTCCAGGTGCTGTTGCCGATGAAGGAACCCGTCTTGAACTCCATGAAGACGTTGTTGCCTTCCAGGATGGGCACCTGGTAGTGGACGAGAAGGTCACCACCGGTCGAGTCTTCCTCGGCCTTGGTGAAGGGGTCGTACACCTTGTCAGCCAGGATCGAGACGACGTCCTGGCCCTCAGTGCCGACGTTGCCCTGATGCTGCTGGTTCTGGCCCCACTGGGCCCATCCGACGTTGCCCCCTTCATCCGCGAGGCCCGGGGTCGAGAAGGCCGAGACCAGCGCTGCAACCGAAGTGAGCGCAAACAGACGTAGAAACGAACGGCGCATAGGCACTGCTCCTCCTCGCAAGCCCGCCTCAACTACGGCATCGGGCAGCGCGCCAGGCGTGGCGCCTTTCATGCAAATTGCGGCGCATCGGTTCGTCTCCCTCCAAGCCCGCCCCAATCCCTCTCGCCGGGCACCGGCAGGCGGTCTGGCCGGCGCCTCCGCGCTAGTAGAGTGCTTTACCAGGGTCGTTGTCAAGCGGTACCAAAACGTAAATTGACTGGCGCAGTCCTGGTTTCCAGCGCCTAATCGCCGACCTCCTTGTTGGGCAGGTGGCTGCGGGTGCAGGGACCGGTGTGACCTCCCGGGTGCTGACGGGCCGGCTAGCCGGACAGTTCCCGCTCGAGCGGCGTGCGGACGCGGGGCGTCACGCGAACGGCGCCGATCCAGCCGGCAAGGCCGCCTGCTTCTGCCGCTACCGCGCGGGCCGCGTCGGCGCCGGCGTCTTCGAGGAGGCGGAACACGATCTCGCCGTCTTTCCTCTGCGCCCAACCGCCGACGACTCGCCCGTCGCACCAGACTGTCGGCCCGGCGTTGCCGGAGCGATCAAACAGCGCCGGACCGTGCTCCCCGAGGAACCATCCGCGCTGCGTCCACGCCATCACGGTTGGGTCCAGGGCCGGAAGCAGCGCCACCCACGGCTCGGTTAGAGGCACAGGCTCGACGTCCTGAGCGAGCACAAACCCCGTCCCGCCGTCGAGCTCCACTTCGACGGCACCAACCGCCGCGAGCGCCTGCCTCACCTCACCGGCCGTCCAGCCTGTCCACCACCTCAGGTCGGCGAGCGTGCCAGGCCCGAACGCCTGGAGCCACCGGCGGACCAACTCCGCGCGGGCACCCTCGGTCGTCAGCTCGGCAATCCCGCCCGGCAGCCACGCTTCCATCGGGGCCCACCGATGCTGGCTGCTGATCCACGAGCCCCGCGGCCGGCCACGTGCGATCTGGCCCTGCGCGGAGAGCAGGAACAGGACGCGAGTGGAGATGGCCTGCGAGCCGCCCCACTTCTTGTCTACTGCATACCGGATCTGCTCACGCAACTCAGGGACGTCCCGCGACAGCTCGCCACCGTACGCCTCGCCGCGAGCAGCGATGGCGGCGAGCGTCGCCTCCTCCACCTGTCGCAGCCAGGTGCTGCAGTCACTGGCGATGCCGGCCTGCTCCAGCATCTGGACCAGCCTGCGTCGCTCCCCAGGGATGAGCGCCTGTGTGCATGCCGCCTGGATGACAGGCACCAGGTCGATCGGAGCGACGAACATCGTCCGGCGCATGCCGAGCATCTTCAGGAGTGACCGCTCTTCGTACAGCGCCTGCTCGATCGCCCCGACCTCGGGACACTGCAGGCGCGCCCAGGCAGCGAGGAAGACCGACGCCGGGTCCGTGGCGTGCAACGCGACCACGTCGCGAGCCACATCGACCACGCTGCTCGCGCGAGCCGAGCAAGCGAGATGGTGTCGGACGGCGATCCTCGACCGCCGCTCCTCGACGCTGATCCGCCTCACCGCCGCGCTCGCCGAAATCCGGACCGCTCGTGGACTCTCTCAGGCGGCTGTGGGTGCACGATTGGGTATCAAGCAGTCTGAGGTTTCGAGGCTCGAGCTGCGCGACGACGTGCGGCTGTCCACGCTGCGCAGCTATGTGGAGGCGGTCGGAGGTTGGCTGCGCCTGATCGTCGCCTGGCCCGACGGCACCGATGGGGCCGAGCTTGTGGTCGGCGGCGAGCGCAATCCGCCCACCACCGGACCCACCGGCCGGAGAGGCAAAATCGACGCGTGAGGAACGATCCCCTCGACCGGCTGCGCCGCATCTGCCTGGCTCTGCCCGAGACGACGGAGCGATTGAGCCATGGGGAGCCCACGTTCTTTGTGCGGGACAAGAAGACGTTCGTTATGTACGCGGACAATCACCACGACGATGGCCGGCTGGCATTCTGGTGCGCGGCCCCGGAGCGCTTCCAGAGCATGCTGGTCGAAGCCGAGCCGGAGCGTTTCTTCGTCCCGCCGTATGTTGGCCGTCGGGGCTGGCTAGGCGTACGGCTCGACCGGGACGTGGACTGGGACGAGATCAGGGCCATCGTCGACGGTGCCTACCGCATGGTCGCCCCCAAGCGCCTGGTTGCCGAGCTGGAGAGGCTGCGTGGAGAATAGCTACTTCCCGTCTCGAGGAGGTCGCTGACGGCGTCTACGCCGCTGTGGTGACGCCAGGCGTGGGCGCGATGGGGAACGCCGGGATCGTGGACCTCGGCGACCGCACCCTTGTCTTCGACCCATTCCTCACGAGAGCCGCAGCCCGGGAGCTCCGCAGCGCTGCGGAGCGCCTGACCGGACGCACGCCTGCCCTGGTGGTACCTGGTCATGGGCCGGTGGGCACTGTGCAAGACCTCGACGCTGAGCACGACTGCCTGCTGTAAATCGAGGGGCTCGCGCGCTCGATTCTTCGCGGCGAACGGACGCGCGAAGAGGCACTCGCTGAGCCGCTGCCACCGCCGCTCGAGTCCTGGCGCGGCCCGTACGTGCTCGCGGACAACCTGACCTTTCTGCTCGACTACCTACCTCGGGTCGACGCGGCATGGACGCACCTGGCCAGAACGGCACGGGCACCGCCGGGTCGCGCTGCGCATGCAACGTCTGGCATAGTGCTCCGTGAATGGAGGGAAAGCCCGGACGGGCTCGGCGGCCGCCGACCCGGCTGTTGACGTTGGCCGCGGTTGCACTGGTGGTCGTGCCTGTCTTCGTGATCGGCGCCTGGTCGCTGCTGCGGCAGCACACCGCCAGCGCTGCCGCCGTCTCCCCGACGCCGGCATCAGCCTCGAGCGACCCGGCGACGACCGCTCCCACCGCCTCCCCATCTCCGACGCCGACCGCGACGCCAACCGCCGCACCTACCCCGACGCGCACGCCGACCCCACCGCCTGCACCCAGAGCCACCGCGCCGCCGCCCCAGCCGGCCACCGCGCCGGCACATCCTCCCGCGGCGCCACCCCCTACGCCGCCCCCGCCCCCGCCGGGACCACCTCCGATCACGATCGACGTGCCCTGGTATCACCAGCAGTACAACCTGTCCTGCGAGGAGTCCTCGCTCTCGATGGTGCTGTCCTTCCTCGGTCACCCGACCACCGAGAAGCAGATCTTCGACCAGATCAAGGTCGACACCCTGCACTACTGGGCCGGCAAACCCGGCGGAGGTGACCCGTATGTCGACTTCGTTGGTGACCCGAACGGGAGCGAGGTCCAGCAGACCGGTTACGGCGTGTACTGGACGCCGATCAAAGCTGCTGCCACCGTCTTCGGCGCGACAGTCGCCCAGGCCGGCGAGGGTATCGCTCCGAGCGCGATCTACAGCGCGATCAAGGCCGGGCACCCGGCGCTGGTCTGGGTGACCTTCGACTGGCAGCCGCACACCCGCAGCGACTACCAGGCCTTTGACGGGAGGACCATCCCCTACGCCGGCCCCGAAGAGCACGCCATGGTTGTGACCGGGATCAACGGCAACAGCGTCCGGGTAAACGATCCAGACCGCAGCCAGTACTGGGTGCCGTTCGACAAGTTCGAGGCCGCGTACGCGGTCTACAACCAGATGGCTCTGATCTTCGGCTGAGAACGGCCCGGCGAAGTCGGAGGAAAGTGTCAGGTCTGCGACAGCGGCGAGCTCGGCGCCGGCCGTACGCCACGCCGCGCCGTGAGCCAGGTCAGCCAGGACAGGTGGAGGGGCAGCGCCGCCAGCCGTCCGGGCCAGTCGACCGCGGAACGAGTCTGCCCCGTGAACAGGGCGCCCCGTAGGTCCGCCGGTCCCGAGCCGGGAAAGAGCGTGTAGACCTGGCCGGCCGCCCTGGCCACGTGCGCGTCGGACCCGCCAATGAGGGCCGAACTGGTCCGTGCCAACCGGGCGGCCGCCCGAGCGTTGCTCATCTCCATGAAGGGCGAGCCATTGAGAATCTCCACGCCGTCGAACGGCAGGTGGGCAGCCAGGTCGCCGACACCGAGCGCGAGCGAGTACGGATGTGCGGCTATGGCCAGCCCGCCCTGGTCGTGGATCGCTGCGATGGTCGCCTCGGCACGGGCCCCGGGGTGGGACGTCGTCCGCGATGAACAGCCCGAGCACGTGACCATCCCGGCTGCTGACTTCGCTGCCGATGATGATTCTCCGGGCCGGACCCGACCAGGGCCTCCTCGACCCGGAGGGCACCCTCGATGGTGTCATGGTCGGTGACAGCTGCCACCGCCAGCCGGCTTCGTACCAGCCGGCGGGCCAGCGCCTCGGGCGTTGGCATCCCGTCGCTACAGGTGGTGTGCAGGTGCAGATCAGCTCGTGACCACCTCATGCCGCCTCCTTTTTCCGAGGGGAGGACTCCCCACCTTTGCTGCCGTCGGGCACAGCCCGCCCTTCGGTACCCCCGCTCGCCAGGGCGATTGCGCGCTGGTAATGGGTCAGAAGCTCATTGGTCGATTGTCGCCAGGTCACGACCCGCTCTCTGGCAGCCGTCGCCAGACGGTGGCGGTCGACCGGCATCCCCAGCCAGTGGTCGACCGCCCGGATGAGTGTCGCAGGCTCGCCGTGGTCGAACAGGCCGCCGGCCGGCGCCTGGCCCATGAGATCCTCCGCCGCCGGGGTCCGGACCGCTACGACCGGCAGGCCCGAGGCCATCGCCTCGAGCAACACCAGGCCGAGTGTGTCTGTCGTCGAAGGGAACACGAACAGGTCCGCTGACGCGTAGGCGGCCGCAAGTTCGCTCCCGGCCATCGGGCCAGGCAAGGTCGCCTGGGCGCCGGCGAATGCCTGCGTCAGATCTTCTCGCGCGGGTCCGTCGCCGACCAGCGCGACATGCCGGTCGCTGCCGGCGCCAGCCAGTGGGAGCAGCGCCTCGATCCCCTTCTCGGGGGCAATGCGCCCCACGTACAGGCACAGACGCCGTTCAGGGTGACCGTCTGTCAACCGCTCGCGCATTGCCGCTGTGGCATGTCCGGGTTGAAACAGGTCGAGGTCGACCCCGCCCCGCCAGACACCGACGCCCGACACGCCCTGGGTTTCGAGCTCTGCGCGCGACGCCTCCGAGGCTGCGAGGTTCACATGGGCCTGCTGGTGCGCCTTGCGCACGACGGCCCACACCGGCCGCTCGGCGAAGCCCATCCGATAGAAGTGGGCGTAGCGCGCGATGTGCGTGTGGTACGAGCAGACGAGGGGCAGCCCACGGCTGCGGGCATGCAACACGCCCGCCCAGCCGAGCAGGAACGGGCATACCGCGTGGACGAGGTCGGGGCGGAAGCCGTCGAGCAACCGCACGACGCGGGGCAGCGGCAAGCCCCAGGGCTGGCCACCGTAGATGAAGGGCAGCCCGACGCTGGGCACGTGGCGGATGGTCGGGCCGGGCCGATCCCGGTGGCCGTCCGGCGTCTCAACGATCGTCGGGCAAACCACCATGACCGCGTGATCCTGTGCCATCAGCTCGCGCACCGTGGCGACGAGCCGGGTGACCACGCCGTTGATGGAGGGCTGCCAGGTCTCCGTCACGATCGCGATGCGCACCCTGGGCTCATCGTCGCGATCCCCGTTGAAGCGCGGGCAACGGCGCGGCGGCCGGCAGATTATCGGCTGGTTAGCGGTTGGATCAGCGCCGTACCCATCCCGAGGAGCCGGTTCGTTGAGCGTCTGTCAAGGCTCTGCCGGCTAGCGTTGTAATCAGCGGGCCGAACTCACCGCAGTGGAGACCGTACAGAGCAGATGGACAAGAGCACAATCGACGAGCACGCCATTGCTCACCGAACCGACGGCCCCGCGCGTCATGCGGCGGCACACAGAGGTTCTCGCGCGCCCACTCAGAATGTGCCCGGACCCCGCGAGCGGGACGTGCCTGGTGAGCGGCGCTTTCGCCTTTACTGGGATCCGAAGCGGCGGGTCCTGCTGCGGACCAGGTAGCCGACCGTGTCGTGCTCAACCGCTGAGCGTTTCTCCTCCCCTCCCGTTGCGACCAGGGCGGCTGCCCTGGTCGCACGCCTCAGCGTCGTGCCTCCCCCGTGCTGACGGACCTCCTGGCTATCGGGGTGACGTACGCTGCCGTGGGCATGGCGGCCTGGCCGCTTGGCCTCTATATGGCAAAGGTGTATCGCGGTCAACCCACGTTCCTCTCTCCCGTGATGCGCCCGGTCGAACGCGGTCTGTACCGCCTGCTGGGTGTCAGCGAGACCGACGACCAACCATGGACCGGCTACCTCCTCAGCGTGCTCGCGATCACCGCCGTCGGCACGGGGCTCAGCTACCTGCTCTTACGCCTCCAGGATCATCTGCCGCTGAACCCCCAGGGCTTTTCCGCGCCGGGCGCGGACCTGGCCCTCAATACCGCCGTCAGCTTCGTCACCAACACCAGCTGGCAGAGCTACGTCGGGGAGCAGACGATGTCGTACCTGTCGCGGATGCTCGCCATCGGCACCCTGATGTTCCTGTCCGCCGGTACGGGCATGGCGGTGGCGGTCGCGCTTGTGCGGGCATTTGCGCGGCAGCGGGCGCGCGGCATCGGCAATTTCTTCGTCGACCTCGTCCGTTCGATCCTCTACGTGCTTCTGCCACTGTCGATCGTGGGCGCTCTGTTCCTCGCATCGTTCGGCGTGGTGCAGACCCTGCAGCACTACGCGACCGTTCGCACCCTGCAGGGAGCAACCCAGGTCATCGCACAGGAACCAGTCGCGTCGTTCGAGGTGATCAGAGACATGAGCGGCGACGGGCGGTGGCTTCTTCAACGCCAACTCCGCGCACCCCTTCGAGAACCCCAACGGGCTGACCAACCAGTTCGAGGTCCTGCTGATGCTCATCGTCCCTTTCGCATTCCCCATCGCGATGGGACGCCTGGTCGGCGGCATGCGGCAAGGCGTGGTCATCTTCATGGCCATGTGGAGCCTTCTCCTCGCGGGTACGGTTGCTGCCGCCTACGCCGAGCAGGCCGGTAACCCGGCTCTGACCCAAGTGGGCGTGACGCAGGCCAGGACAGGCCAGGCGGTGGGGGGCAACATGGAGGGCAAGGAGGTCCGCTTCGGCCCTGTCCTCAGCGCGCAGTTCGCCGCCGCCTCCACCGGCTCGGGCGACGGGGCTGTGGACAGCAGTCATGACAGCTTCAGCCCCTGGGTGGCATGGTTCCCCTGCTTCTGATGAAGCTCGGCGAGCTCTCACCCGGCGGTCCGGGCGCCGGTCTCTATGGAATGCTCCTGGTTGCCATTCTGGCTGTCTTCGTCGCCGGCCTGATGATCGGCAGGACCCCCGAGTACCTTGGCAAGAAGATCGAACTCGACGATATGTGGCTCGTGATGCTCGGCGTCCTCATCGTGCCGATGGTCATCCTCGCGTTCTCGGCCATATCACTGAACCTCGCAGGGCCCGCCACCAGCATCTCCAACCCGGGACCGCACGGCATGGCCGAGGTGCTCTACGCGTTTACGTCCACCACGGTGAACAACGGCAGCGCTTTCGCCGGGCTCACCTCCAGCACCGTCTATTACAACCTCCTGCTCGCCGTCGCCATGTGGCTGGGAAGGTTCGGCGTGGTGCTGCCGGTGGTCGCCCTGGCTGGCGTGGTGGCAGCGAAGAGGCGCGTGCCGGCGGGAGCCGGGACTCTCACCGCTGCCACCCCCTTGTTTGGCGTCCTGCTGGTGGGCTTCGTCGTCATCCTCGGAGCCCTGACATTCTTCCCGGCCCTGGCCCTGGCTCCAGTCCTCGAGCAACTGCGCCTGGTCGCCGGCCATCTCTACCACTGAGGGCCGACGGCGATCACTTCAGGGCTCGGCCACGGCGGCGATCGTGACCGGGATGCCAAGGAAGCGCGCGAAGTCTCCGGCTGCCCGCTCGAGCGCAGCGCCCTGGGTCGCGTCGAGGACAGCCAGCGGCCCCAGCTCGACGACCACCTGACGGCTCTGGAGGCGTCGTTTCCACCCGCCCCAGACCTGGCCGTTCAGGACGACGACGTGAGCGAGGACGTTGCCGTAGGGAAAGGGGGTCGCGTCAGGCTGCCGAGCGGGGTCGAGCGAGGCGGTGCGGTCCCGGTACGCGACCAGGAACTCGTCGTAATTGGGGAGGAGGTGGACCATCGGTCCCGCCTCCGCCGCCGGGTGCAAGTCCGGCGAGCTCCAGTACGACTTGCCCCCGATCACCTCATGCGCGACAGACGGCCCGACCAGCTCCAGGCCGCGCTTCGCATCCGCGACCGTGAGGCCCGACCACCAGACGAAGTCCTGCAGCTGGGCCGGGCCGTGGCCCGTGAAGTACCGCCGCGTGAGCTCTGCAAGCGCCTGGACGTGGTCGAGGCGGCGCGCGTTCGGCGCGCGCTCTTCGAGCAGCGCGTAGGTGAACAGCTTGCCGCGGCGGGGTCCGCTGACGACAACCGAGTCCAGCTCTGCGTGCAGGACGAGATGGCCCAGGCGCTGTCTGCTCGCGCGGATCCCGGACCGTTCTAACGTGGCTCCCAGCTCGCTGCGGGTCAGGTGCGAGCCGTCTCGGAGCGCGGCGCCCATCACCGCCTGGCTCCGCTTCAGTACCGCCGCGTCGAGCTCGAGCTGGCGGTCGTAATACGCCATGGCGGCCTTGACGCGCGGGGCCGTCAGCTCCAGCAGCCAGTGAATGTCATCCGGAAGCACGAAGTGCCACGTGGGCCGCATCACGTGTGTGCGGAGGATGGCTCCCTGGTCGACGAGCCTGTCGAGATCCGCTTCCGTGACCCCGCGCGTGCGCTGGCCAAGCGCCCACTTAGCGCCCGCGTAATCCTGCGACTGAACGGCGCCCAGCCATCTCACCGCATCCACCGCGGATGCGAAGGGTTCGCCGGTCAGCCGCTGCGTCAGGAGCCGGCGCGCAGCGACGTCCATCACAGCCGCCTGCTTCGAGTCGAGCACATGGACATTGTGCAGGGCCACGGGCACCGCGCAGTCGAGCGCGTATGGTCGGCACGTGACAGGAGAAATCCAGGTTCTCGCAGAGGAGCTCAGCTGGATCGTTCAGCAAGTCGTCACCTGCCTCCGCGGGCTGAACGAGGACACGCAGTCACGTGCTGACCTCCCCCACGCGGTGATCGCGCCCCGTCCGACGGCTTCTCCGGCTACACCCCCGACCGCGCGGGGGAGAGAGTCCCTCAGAATGGCTCCGGCTGATTCCGCCGCCCGGCCAGCATGGCCAGGGTGAGGACCAGGGTGACAACCGCCAGGCCGAGTGTGACCGCGAAGATGGTCTGGACACCTGCCACCAGGTGGGCACCCGTGGCGCCGGTCCCAACCCTGGCCTCCAGGAGGACGCCGAGTAGCGAGACCCCGACTGCGCCCCCGATCGTTCTGCTGAACTGATTCAAGGCGGTGGCGGCCCCCCGCCGCGACCAGTCGGCGGCGCCCTGGATCACGAGCAGAAGCGGGAGGGAGAGCAGGCCCATGCCGAGTCCGATCACCGCCACTGAGACGCCCGCCGAGAGCGCGGAGTGGGCAATCGTGGCCAGCATCGCGCAGCCGCCGACCAGCGCGCTGGCCCCAGCGATCACCAGCCGCCAGAAGCCGACCTTGAGCAGCAGCTGGCCCGCGAGCACTGATCCCACGGGCCAGCCGAACGCTATGGGCGCGGCGGCCGCCCCCGCTGCATACGGGCTCCCACCGAGGCCGTTCTGGACGTATAGCGGGACGTAAGCGGTGATGCTGAACATGACAGTCCCAGCGACCATGGTGGTGGCGATGGCAAGCGCGATCAGGCGCCTGCCGAGGAGGTCGAGAGGCACCGTCGGGGACTCGCTCCGGCGTTCCCTCAGCACGAAGGCCGTGAGCAGCGCCACGCCGGCCGCCGCCGCCGGCCAGATCGGCCGGGCGTTCGAGCTTCCGGTTCCGACGCCCCACAGGAGGACGCCGACCCCTGCCGTCAGCATCAGCGCGCCCAGCACCTCCACCCGCTGCCGCCGTCCCTCCGGGCGACGCTCGCGATAGCCCCAGAGCAGGGCTCCCGCGACCAGCCCTATCGGCAGGTTGATCCCGAAGATCCAGCGCCAGCCGATGGTGGACACGAAGACGGCACCGATAGTAGGACCGATAAGCGAGGCGATCGCCCACATGGCGCTGAAGAAGCCCTGGAGGCGCGCACGCTGCGCGACCGGGAAGAGGTCGCTGACAATCGTGAAGATCAGCGGCTGGAGGCATCCGGCGCCGACGCCCTGGAGTGTGCGGAAGACGATCAGCGCGGGCATCGACGGCGAGAGGCCGCAGAGCACCGAGGCCACCACGAAGATGCCCAGACCAGCGAGCAGGACCCGACGGCGCCCAAAGAGGTCGGCCAGCCGCCCCCAGATCGGCACTGTGGTGGTGGCGGTCAACAGGTAGCCGCTGAACACCCATGGATAGAGGGAGAAGTCACCGAGCTGGTGGGCCACCGTGGGCAGGGCGGTGCCCACTACCGTGCTGTCCATGGCCGCTACGAAGATCGCGAGCATGAGCCCGGCCATGACCCTGAGAAGTGCCGGCGTCCAGCGTCGGGGCTCCTCGCGCGCTGCCGACGGCGCAGGCTGGCTCACGCCTCTCGTTTGGGTAGGCGCGAATCCACAGGCCCGCGAGGGAGCTTCGCGGCTGTCCGTCTTGAGTCAGGCGCTTTGATCAAGCTCGGACCGCCAGGGTGACTCAGCGCCCTCGCGCACGCAGGTGAGGGATGCGACCAAGCAAGCGAAGGCAAGCAGCGATTCAAGCTGCTCCGCATTGAGGCGAGGATCTGGTCGCAACGCATCGCGATTATGCAGCCACGCGAGGACCGCGGCCCCGAAGGCGTCACCGGCGCCAATGGTGTCCACGACATGCATAGAGGGAGCGCGGGCGCGCACCCGCGCTCTCCCTGTCGCTCCGTACGCTCCCGCGCCGAGCGTGGCGATCACCGGGCGGACTATCCCTCTCCGTGATAATGGAAGGGATTGATTCGTTCCGCTGTGACAGGAGGACAGTTCATGGATTTCAGGCTCGAATTGGTCGTCATCCCCGTCTCCGACATCGACCGCGCGAAGGCGTTCTACACCGAGAAGGCCGGCTTCAACGCCGACCACGACCACCGCGTCAGCGACGAGATTCGCTTCGTCCAGCTGACGCCTCCCGGATCCGCCTGCTCGATCGCCATCGGCACTGGGCTCGGCACTGATGCGGCAGCCGGGCCCGTTCAGGGCATGCAGCTGGTCGTCTCCGACATCGATGCCGCGCGCGCGGAGCTCGCCGGCCGGGGCGTCGACGTCAGCGACGTCCAGGAGTTCCCATGGGGCCGCTTCGTGTTCTTCAGCGACCCGGACGGCAACCGATGGGCTGTGCAGGAGGTCCGATGAACACAGTGCGCTGGAGCGCCATACACGCTTTCGTCACCATCTTGAACCGACTATCACACGGAGGGGCCTGACGGCGCGCAGAGTCCGATAGCCACCCGTACAACGAGGTCCGCTACTTCTCCGGCTCGGTGGCCGGTTGGATCGTCCCGAACAGGCCGTCTTTTTCGCCGTTGATCCCGGCGGCGAAGAACAGGGTGCCCTCGGCGCCGGCGTTGTTGCCGTTACCAAACCCGAGGCCCCACAGGCCGTCGATCACGATCGGCGTGCTGTCGGGCCGGTGCAGAGTGCCGTCGAAGTTGCCGGACTCAACGTCGTAGGCATTGATTCGGCCGTCACCGAAATTACCGACGAGCAGGTCTCCGCCGAGCTGACCGAAGCCTTCGGGGGCGACAGTCAGGCCCCAGGGAGAATCCAGCTCCCCGTGCTGGATCAGCCGCTTGAGGAGCTTGCCCTCGGTGCTGAAGACGTCGACGAAGCCGTTGCCGGGCCCGGCCACGTCGTCGTGTCGCTCGCCGTTCTGCCTGGCGTACGTGACGAAGATCCGGTCACCGATCGCCCTGATCCCGAACGGTGCGAAGCCCTCCGGAATCTCGCTGTCCGCGAATGCATCCTTGAGGTTGACGGCCTTGAAAGCGCGGTTGAAGACGTCCACCGTGCCGGCCCGGAAGTTGGCTGCATACAGCAGCTGCCCATGCTCGGTGGAGGCCAGGGCAAGGCCCTTGTAGACGGCGCCGTCGGCCGAATCGGGCACATCGGAGTTGTCGACCGCGATGAATGCTTGGGTCCGGCCGACAGCCGGGCTCCAGCCGACAATCGTGCCCTCCTCGGTAGCGAAGATGAAGAGGCTCGAGCCCGACGTCTTGCCGTCGCTGACGACGAAGTCGTTCGGGTCACCGTTGAAGACGTTGCCCGTCGGGGTGCCGCCGGTTGTGGCCCCGGGCGCGGGGATGTTTACTATCAGCGGGTTGCCTGACGGGGACGGGGTTCCTTTGCCGTCGTACGCCGTCGCGACGCCGGCGTTGTTGTCGGAGACCCGCCACGGCGTCGTGGGACCGTGCGAGATGCCCCAAGGGTTCTTCAGGTTGGGGTCCTGGACCCGCGCCATGTTCGGCATGTCCGAGATCAGGTTGGTCTGGACGAATGAGCCGCCCGCGTCCGCCCGTGCCTCCGGAGCGCTCGACAGCCGGACCACCGGAAGCATCACGAGCGCGACCAGCATGAACAGGCTTCTGGCGTTCAGACGCCAGACATGAGTCAGGGCACAGGCCCGGCGGCTCGACCTAATTTGGGCATCCAGCCGTGACTCAGTGGCTGCCAAAGACCTTCCTCGCGACGCTGATCCCATTCAGCGCGGCGGGGAAGCCAGCGTACGCCGCCATCTGCTGGATTACCTCGACGACCTCTTCGCGGGAAGCGCCGACGTTGAGGGCGGCATCGATGTGAACCGCGAGCTGCGCCTGGTCTTTCCCAAGTGCCGTGCACATGGCCACCGCCGCGAGCTCTGTCGTCTTCTCGTCGAGCGTCGGCCGGCCGATCACGTCGCCGTAGGAGAACTCGACGACGAACCTACCAAGGTCAGGAGCGATATCGCGCAGACTCTCGACAACCGCGGCGCCGGCGCCGCGGCTGGTGCGGTCGAGCACGGTCATTCCACGGGCAAATCTATCTTCCCCAGGCAGTCGGCCTTCGAGTCGGTTGGCGACACGTGGGACGTCTCCGCGCTGACCGAAGACGTCCCGGGCGGCCGAGATGCCATTCAACGCGGCGGGGAAGCCCGCGTACACCGCAGCAAGGATGATCACCTCCACCACTTCCTCGGGCGTCGCCCCCACGTTCCTCGCGCCGTTGATGTCAAACCGCAGCTGCGGCTGAGCGGTGCCCATCGCAGCAAGAGCGGCGACGGCGCACAGCTGACGCGATTTCAGGTCGAGCCCGCGCCTGCGCAGAACATCGCCAAAGACGAACTCGACGGCGAACCGACCCAGGTCGGGCGCAATGTCCTGGAGCTCGTCGACCGGGTTGTCGAAGTTCTCGCCCCCGATTTGCTGCAGGACGGCAACACCCCTCTGATAGCGGTCGGAGTCGACGCCGGTCTTTCCTTCTTTAGCCATGTGACTCGTTCGTTTCATGCCGGTCCCATTGCTTAGAGCAGCTTCTCCATCAGGATCGGCAGGTCGCGCACCCGCCGCCCGGTGGCGTGATAGACGGCGTTGGCGATCGCGGCGGCCACGCCCGTGATCCCCAGCTCCCCGACCGGCTTGCTGCCGAACGCGTTGGAGTACGGGTCGGGCTCCCCGACGAACAGGACCTCGATCTCCGGGATGTCGGCGTTTACCGGGATCATGTAGTCGGCGAGGTTGGCGTTGACGATGCGGGCGTTGCGCCGATCGACCCGCGCTGCCTCCAGGCAAGCCGCGCCGACGCCCATGACCATGCCCCCCATCAGCTGGCTGCGCGCTGTCGTGGGGTTGAGGACGCGGCCGCAGTCGAAGGCGCCAACCATGCGGGCGACTCGCAGGGTGCCCAGGTCCTCGTCCACGCGCACCTCCACGAACACCGCGCTCCAGGAATGGACCGAGTGCGAACCCGAGGTCGCGGACTGCATGTGGGTGACCGTGGTGAAGGTTTCCTGCCGGTCCTGCTCGGTCGAGCCGGGCGGCACCGAGTCGCGAAAGGACTCGATCGCGTCGCGGCCGGCGCGCCGCAGGATGTCGGCGAAGGTCACACCGGCCGCGGGGTCTCTGGCGAGGCTCACTCGGCCCTGCTCCACGACCAGCTCGGCGGTGGCGGCGTCGTGCACGGGCGACTGAGGGTCCTCCACGGCCAGCTGGATGAGGTCATCGCGGACGGCCGCGGCTGCCGTGTGGACCACCGGTGCAAGGCTGCCTGCAAGCTGGGAGCCGCCGGCTACGTGTGCCCTCGGATAGGCGGTGTCGCCCAGCCGAACGATCACCTGCTCTTCCGGCACACCCAGGGCGTCGGCCACCACCTGCGCCAGCACGGTGTAGGTGCCGGTGCCGAGGTCGGCCCCGCCGCTGTCCACCTCCACGGCCCCATCGGCGCGCACCCGGACCACGGCCTCGGCCGGCAGCCAGAGGCGAGGGTAGGTCCCCCCAGCCATCCCCCAGCCGATCAGGTCCCGGCCGTCGCGCATGGAGCCCGGGCGGGGGTCGCGTCGCTGCCAGCCGAACGCACGTGCACCCTCGGCGTAGGCCTCGCGCAGGGCCCGCGTCGACCATGGCTTGTCGCTCTCCGGATCCTGTTCGGCGTAGTTGCGCAGCCGCAGCTCCACCGGGTCTATCTGGACGGCTTCGGCGAGCTCGTCCATGGCCGATTCCAGCGCGAACGTGCCCATCGCCTCGCCCGGGGCCCGCATCCAGGCCGGGGTGACCGCGTTCACCCGGACGATCCGGTGGGTGGTGCGCATGTTGGGCACGGCGTAGGTGTACCGGCTCGCACCCTCTACCGGTTCGATGTAGATGTCGTCGATCGAGGTCTCGTTCACGCCCTCATGAACGAGTGCCTGCAGCCTGCCGTCGGTGCCGGCGCCAAGGACCAGGTGCTGGCGAATGGCCGGCCTCGGGCTGATCCCGGGGAAGGTCTGCGGTCGGGCGAGCACCAGCTTGACAGGACGGCCAACCTCTCGGGCGGCCATCGCAGCCAGCGCTGCATGCGGGTGCGGACCCACTTTGGAGCCGAAGCCGCCGCCGACGAACGGAGAGACCACGCGAACCTTGTCGAGCGGCAGCTCGAACCACTCGGCAAACGTCGCGCGGGCGCCTTCGACCCACTGGCTCGGCTCCCACACCGTCAGCATGCCATCAGGACCCCAGCTCGCGACCGTGGCGTGGGGCTCCATCGTGACGTGGTACTCGCGCGGGCTGGTGTAGACGGCGTCGACTGTGACCGGCGCCGAAGCCAGCGCTTGGTCGGCATCGCCCCGGACGAACCGTCTGCCCCACGCGCCCTCCTCGCCCAGCTCGTCGGCACTCATCGAGGGTGCCCTGGGGTCGGCGAGGTCGGCCACGAACGGGGCGGTCCTGTAGAGGACCTTCACCTGGCTGGCCGCATCGGTCGCCTGCTCGAATGTCTCGGCGACCACAAGGCCGACAAGCTGGCCATCAAAACGCACCCAGTCGTCCTGCAGTGGGGTGAGTCCCTGCGACGGGCTGCCGTGGGGAAAAGTGCGGGCGGGCGCCAGCCGAGGAGCATTTTCATGGGTGAACACCGCGAGCACTCCCGGCATCCGCAGGGCATATTGGGTATCGACGGCGGCGATCCGACCGGCCGGGACGATGCTCTGCACCACGACCGCGTGGACAAGACCATCCGGCGCGAACTCTGCGGCATATCGGGCGGCGCCGGTGACCTTCGCGGGGCCGTCGACGCGGGTGGTCCCGGTGCCGATCGGCGACGCGACTCCGACGCTGATCTGGCCGACGTGGGAGTTCGGCATGATCTACAGTCCCGCGACGACCATGAGGGCCCGCGCGACCGTGCCGCGGGCGAGCTCGACCTTGTAAGCGTTCTGCTGGCGCGGGCGCGCTCCGGCCGCCGCCAGGGCGGTTGCCTCGCGGAACACCTGCTCGTCGGGGTTCCGGCCGATCAGCGCGGCCTCTACGGCCGTCTCCCGCCATGGCTTGGTGGCGACCCCGCCCAGAGCGACGCGGGCGGCGCGGATGGTGCCGTCCGCAAGGTCCAGCCCGACCGCAGCCGAGGCGGCAGCGAACTCGTAGCTTTCACGGTCGCGGACCTTGAGGTAGTGGGACCGGAGCGCCACCGGGGACGCCGGTACCTCGACGGCGATGATCATCTCCCCCCAGGCGAGCGGGTGCTCCCGCTGCGGGGTGTCCCCGGGCAGCAGGAAGAAGTCATCGATGGCGAAGCTCCGCTGCCCGTCCGGGCCACGAGTGTGCACCACGGCGTCAAGGGCCACCAGGGCCACGGCGAGGTCGCCGGGATAGGTCGCGATGCAGTGCTCACTGGTACCCAGCACCGCATGGGTGCGGTTCTCACCATCGAGGGCTGCGCACCCGGAGCCGGGGTCACGCTTGTTGCAGGCGGCAAAGACGGGGTCGCGGAAGTAGGAGCAGCGCGTGCGCTGCAAGAGGTTGCCGCCGATCGTGGCCATGTTGCGCAGCTGCGGCGAGGCCCCCTTCCACAGCGCCTCCGACACCGCAGGCCAGCGCTCCTTGACCGCCGGGTGCTCGGCCACGTCACTCATGTGGGCGAGCGCCCCCAGGTGCAGTCGCGACCCGTCTGCTTCGATCGCGTCGAGGCCTGGCAGGCCCGTGACGTCCACCACACGCCCAGGCTCCTCCACCCCGCACTTCATCAGATCGACCAGCGTGGTGCCGCCTGCCAGGAAGCGCGCAGAGCGGTCGCGCGCGACCGCATCGATGGCCGCACCGACCTCGTGGGCCCGCACGAAATCAATCGTGTGCACGGCCCGGCCCCATCTGCTCCGCAGCCGCCCGAACGGCGGCGACGATGTTCGGGTAGGCGCCGCAGCGGCACAGGTTGCCGCTCATGTACTCACGGATGTCGGCGTCCGAACCAGCATGACCCTCCTGGATGCAGGCCACGGCTGACATCACCTGACCTGGTGTGCAGTAGCCGCACTGGAAGGCGTCGTAGTCGATGAACGCGGCCTGCACCGGGTGCAGCGCGCCTTCGGCACCGGCCATCCCCTCGATCGTGGTCACTGCCCGGCCCTCGCACTGGCGCGCCAGCGTCAAGCATGCGAGGACGCGACGCCCGTCGACGTGGACCGTGCAGGCACCGCACTGGCCCTGGTCGCAGCCCTTCTTGGTGCCGGTCAGCCCGAGCCGCTCCCGTAGGGCGTCCAGCAGCGTCACCCCAGGCTCGATCGCAACATGGTGCTCCAGCCCGTTGATGTGGAGTACCAGCTCGACGATCCCCGTCGCGACCGCCACGGCGCTTGCTGACGTGGTCCGCCCGGCCATGCGATCCCCGCTCATGCGGCGCTCACTAGCGGGCGACGCGGGACCCGCTCGCGCCGCAAACCGTCGTCCGAGAAGCGCCACAGCATGGTCCCAACTCTGACCCGGTCGCAGGCCGCCCTCACCTGGCAGGAGGCATTTGCCCAGACCCTGCATCCGCGTGAAGCTTGCGACCCTCGGCTGTGACGGTTAGATCAAGGTGCGCTGCGCTGGATGCCCGCGCCAGTGCGATAGCGGGCGTTCTCAGGATGGAGCAGGGTGTGGTGGTAAGTACAGTGGAGCTTGATATTGCTCAGCTCGGTCGGGCCGCCGTCCGCCCAGTGGCGTATGTGGTGCGCTTCGCAGCGCTCCGGCGGCATCGAGCAGCCTGGCGTCTGGCAGTGGCGATCGCGCAGCTTCAAGGCCTTGTGCATGCGCGGGGGCAGCGACCGTGAGCTGTTGCCC
>Ga0070699_100000355_pt1 | contig 44525 bp, 45 predicted proteins | sample KBSK1503metaG_FD_65473 | JGI IMG/M metagenome (GOLD analysis project Ga0070699, IMG submission 65473) | Corn, switchgrass and miscanthus rhizosphere microbial communities from Kellogg Biological Station, Michigan, USA - KBS K1-50-3 metaG | ecosystem: Host-associated > Plants > Roots >... | reverse complement strand
AAATCACGGCAGGCGGCCTCCGTCGAGAAGCGATCGATGAACTCCGTCAGTGTGCGGGGATAGTCCATGTTTCCCGAACATTAGTTCGAGATCAAAGGTGAGTCAAGGGGATAGCGAGTCTCCGACAATTGCTCAGTGCCCCTCACGAAAGGTGGGCCCTTAATCCCGACCACGACCATCGGCAGCTACGCCATGCCAGGCTGGTACCAGCTCGCTCGCGAGCATGTGGATCGCGGCGAGCTGGCCGACACCGACCTGCGCGAGCTGGTCGAGGACGCCTCCGCTGTCGCCATATCCGATCAGGAGCGTGCCGGGCTCGACGTGGTCAGCGACGGCGAGGCTCGCCGGGCCGACTTCATCATGAGTTTCTACGGCCGTCTCGACGGTTTGCATCAGAGCCCACCGCGCAGGCGGCTGGGGCCATATCTGTACGACTCCACACCCGTGTACGAGACCGTGGCAAGGGTCAACGCGCCGGATGGCCTGGGCTGCGTTGCCGAGTTCGAGTTCGCGTCCAGCCGGACCGATCGCCTCGTCAAGGTGGCGGTGCCGGGGCCGCTGACACTGACCAACGCCATCCGGATCCGCGACGCCTATTCCGGGCGCGACGATCTTGCCGAGGACCTGGTCGCGGTAGTCAACGCCGAACTCAGAGCCCTGGTCGCTGCCGGCTGCCGCTTCGTCCAGGTCGACGAGCCCTCCTACAGCGCCTACTGGGCTGACGCAGCGGAGGGCGTGAAATTGTTCAACCGCTGCGTGGAAGGCATACCGGGCGACGGTGTCACCGTCGGACTCCACGTGTGCTTCGGCAACTTGCGTGGCCGGCCCCAGTCGGCCCGGACCTACGCGCCAATCCTCCCCCACCTTCGAGACGCACGGTGCGACATCGTCTTCTTGGAGTTCGCCAACCGCGAAATGGCCGAGGCAGACCTGTGGGCACGCCATGACCTGCCTCAGGCGCTGGGCGCCGGCGTCGTGGATGTGAAGAGCTTCCACCGCGAGCGCCCCGAGGACGTGGCGGCGCGCTTGCGCGGCCTGCTAGATGCGGGAGTGCCTCCGGAGCGCCTGTGGGCGGTGCCGGACTGTGGCCTCTGGGAAACGCCGCGCTGGCTGGCCTTCGCCAAACTCAAGGCGCTGACCGCCGGCGCCGAGCTGGTGCGGCAGGAGTTGTCGTTCGGCACGTCTTCGATGAAAGGTCCAGCCGGATAAGTCCCAGGCGCCGGTTTCCGGCGGGATATCTAGAAGTGCTGAGCACCGACCCGCTGGGACGTTCCTCGGGTGCCCGCTAGGTGACCGGGTCGACGTCGTAGGACCAGCCACGGCCACGCGGGGCCAGCCGGCGCACTCGGGGCAACCCCTCGCCCCGCAGCGTCAGCTGCCAGCGGTACTCGCCCCGCAGCCGGTGGATGAAAGCGGGCGACGGTCCCTGAAGCAGAACCCCGTCGATCCGCTCCCGCAGAAGCGCAGCGGCCAGCGACTCCGCCGCCTCTCGCGCCACTGTGGCCGCCTTGTCGGCATCGCGATGGCTATACGTCAACACAGCCAGCTGCGCGTACGGAGGGAACGAAAAGGCCTGTCGCAAGGGCAGCTCGTCCAGGTAGAACGCTTCGTAGTCTCCTGTCTGGGCATGGCGCAGGCTGTAGTGGTCTGGATTCGAGGTCTGCACCACGACCCTTGCGGGCCGGCCTCTTCGACCCGCACGACCCGCCACCTGAGTGACCAGGGCGAACGCCGCCTCCGCCGAACGGTAGTCAGGGAAGTGCAGCGGGAGGTCGGCGTCAACCACGCCGACAGCGGTGACGGCCTCCAGATCGAAGCCGCGTGCCACGAGCTGGGTACCGACCAGCACGTCCGCGCGGCGGGAGGCGAACGCCTCAAAGATTTCGAAATATGCGTCAGGCCCTCGCGCGGCGTCTCGGTCGAGACGCAGCACGCGCGCCGCCGGCCACAGCTTGCGCACCATTCCTTCCAGCCTTTGCGTCCCCAGGCCCAGTACGCGAATGTGGATCGATCCGCAGTAGGGACAGTGGGCGGGCAACGGCCGGCTGTACCCGCAGTAGTGACAGCTGAGTGCGTCCAGCTCCAGGTGCTGGACCATCGAAACCGAGCAGCCCAGGCACTGAACAGAGCGTCCGCATTCTCGACACTGCACGAACGTGGCCGCACCCCGCCGGTTCAGGAAGAGGATCACCTGCTCCTCGTTATTCAGCGCCCCCTCAACCGTCTCGATAAGCCGCCGGCTGAGCGGCATCCGGTTCCCGCGGAGCAACTCCTCGCGCATGTCGACCAGCTCGACCTCGGCGGCCCGGCCTTGCACTCTTCGCGGCAGCTCTGCCAGAGCCAGGCCGCCGCTTCTCGCCTCACTGTAAACAGCGACGCTGGGTGTCGCCGAGCCGAGGACCAGCCGCGCCCCGGCAGACTCTGCGAGGCGTCGAGCAACCCACCCCGCCTCGTAGCGCGGAGTTCTGTCCTGCTTGAACCCGGGAGAGCCCTCCTCGTCGACGCAGATCAGGCCCAGCCGTGGGATTGGAGCGAAGACAGCGGAACGGCTGCCGATGACGAGATCAACCTCTCCCCTGCGTGCTCGCCACCACTGCTGCGCTCGTTCCAGGTCCGTCAGCCCGCTGTGCAGTACGGCAAGCGGCACGCCCAGTCGCTGGCAGAACCGCTCGACGAGCTGCGGCGTGAGAGCGATCTCGGGCACCAGCACCAACACACGCAAGCCCTGCTGGAGGGCATCCGCCGCCGCCGCCATGTACACCTCGGTCTTGCCGCTCGCCGGCACTCCGCGCAGCAGCACGGCGCGAGTGGTCCGGATCGTCTCCAGCGCTCTGGCCTGGTCTTCCGTGAGCGGTGGGCCCGGCTGCGGCGGACCGGTCGGCCGCGCGTAGGTCAGGAGCCGGCTGTGCCGGGTCTGCCGTGCCGAGGGCCCAGCCCCCGACGAACGGCCACTGCGAACGCGCGGCGGCACCATCGCCCGCAGGCACTCGATCAGTGGGGCCCAGTAATGCTCGGCGACTGACCGAGCGACCTCCATCTGGTGCGGCAGCAGGAGGGGCTCGGGGTCGCCGCGTTCGATGTCCTTGACTTCGATCTCGGGCTCGTCGGTGGTCAGAGAGACGACGTAGCCGATCGAGCTGCGCCGGCCGAAGGGCACCCAGACGCGATGACCGGGCGCGACCTCGATCCCCGGCGGCACGGCATACGTGTAAGTGTCCCGGTCCGTACCCCGGCCGGCTTCGACCGCAATCTCCGCGAAAAGCAAGCAGCTAAGGCTACGTCAGCCAAATGCCGGCCATCGGAGGGCAGGCCTCTAGGTCAGGATGTCGGCTGGGGCCACCTGCTGCGCATTGCTGGGCGGCTGGATCGAGGAGACCTTGGCCGGACGTACGTCCAAGGTGCTCAGCACTTCCTGCTTCTCGCCGTTGGACGGATCGGTTCCCAGCATCCGGAGCTCGATCCGCCCCAGCTTGTTGCCAGGCACCATCAGGTAGATATCCATCTGGCCCCTGGCCGTCTTCAGAAACTGGTCCTCTGTGGTGCCCTGGACGGCGATCGATTCCAGCTGCTCGAGCTGATCCGGAGCCGGCTGGACCGTGTACTTGTGCGCAAAACCCGCGTCGATGTGCGTAATCGCTCCGGCCGAGATCGTGCGGGCAAGCAAGACTGTCTCCCGCACGAGGTCCAGCCGCAGCGCCGGATAGAGCGTCGTGGTCGATGGCAGCGCCGTCGTCTTCCAGCCGGTCGCGCTCCGTGACTTCACGAAGAGCTGCTGTTGCGCGATGAGCATGTCGTACGTTGCGCTCTGCTGGCCCTGCTGGATCTTGTAAGCAAACCTGGCCGTGTCATTCTTCAGGACGCCGTTGGTCACGGTCGCGTGGACCTGTATCGCCTGCCCCGAGGGGATGTCCCCGCCCAGGATCAGGAGCTGCTGGTCCATCTTGAACGCCGACCCCTGTGAATATGCACTGCGGAGGGCCTCCGCGACGAGCTTGCCGTCCTTGTCCTGGTCCGCCTGGGTTCGAGCCGACCCGCAGGCTGCCATCAGGACCATCCCCAGGAGTCCGACGGCCAGCCGCCGGGTCACGACTTCAACCTTGGAACCACGGCATCCAGGAGTCCATCGGCAATGTCACGTTTGGTCATGCGTTCGAAGTCCATGCGGGTGCCGTCGCGCAAGATCAGCATACCTGCGTTGTGGTCCGCGCCAAAGCCGATGTCTGCGCGGGTGATGTCGTTGGCGAAGATCGCGTCCAGTCGCTTGTGCGCCATCTTCTGCTGGGCCTTCGCCAGGAGGTCGGACTCCTCCGCCGCGAACCCCAGTCGGTAGACGCCCTCTGCCCCCGGCTCTTGCGCCAGGGCCGCGACGACGTCCTCGTTGCGCTCCAGCTCCAGCACGAGCTCCTGGTGCTGATCACGCCTGATCTTGTGGATCGCCTTGCGGACCGGCCGGAAGTCAGCGACAGCCGCCGCCATGACCAGCAGCCGGGCGGCCGGGAGCTCTTCCCGCAGCGCCAGCCGCATCTCTTCGGCGGTCTCCACCGGCCGCGCTCGAACGCCCGGATGAGGGGGGTGGTGGACGGTGGTGATCAGCGTGACCTCTGCCCCACGATCAGCCGCGGCAACGGCGACGGCATAGCCCATCTTGCCGCTCGAGTAGTTGCTGATGAACCGCACCGGGTCGATCGGCTCGCGGGTTCCGCCGGCGGTCACCACCACACGTTGTCCAGCGAGATCGTGCTTTTCCCCGACCGCCTGAGCCATGGCGGCAACGAGGACCCGAGCGGCAGGAAGGCGGCCGGCACCAACATGGCCGCTTGCCAGATGGCCCGCTTCCGGCTCGACCACCAGATAGCCGCGGCTCCGAAGCATCTCCACGTTCCCGGCCACCGCCGGCTTTGACCACATTGCGTCGTTCATCGCCGGCGCGATGACCGCCGGGCAGCGTGCCGCGAGCACTGTCGCCGCGACCAGGTCGTCCGCTCGGCCGTGGGCGATTCTGGCGAGCAGGTCGGCTGTCGTGGGTGCGACGAGCACGAGTTGTGCCCAGTCGCCGAGCTCCACATGTGGCTCGGGCGACGAGTCAGCGGCGAAGAGATCGGTCAGCACGGGCCGGCCGGAGACGCCCCGGAAGGTCGGCGGGCCGACGAAACGGGTGGCGGACGTGGTCATGCCCACCCGAACCCCGCAACCGGCCTGGACGAGTTGAGACACCAGATCCGCGATCTTGTACGCTGCGATGCCCCCCGACACCAGGACAGCAATGCGAAGCCCGCGGAGCTCTCTGGGGATCTCGGCATGTTCGAGTGGGCTCATCCGCGCCTCCTTCGCTCCTGCTCGAGGATGGCCTCGATCTGGCCCGCGGCCCGATCGGCGTCGTCGTTAACGACCACGTGGTCGTAGCGTTCGGCGTAGCCCATCTCCACCTCGGCCAGCTCCTGGCGCGCCTGAATTACCGCGTCTGGCTCAGTGGCCCTGTCCCGCCTTCGTCGCATGAGCTCCTCCATCGAAGGCGGGCTGATGAAGATGAACACAGCGTCCGGCCGTCGCTGCCGCACCTGCTCTCCGCCCTGCACGTCTAGCTTCAGGATGACGTCTCGGCCTCGAGCCAGCGCTTCTTCGACCCGGGTGGCGGAGCTGCCGTAGAGGTAGCCGTTGACGCGTACGTGCTCCAGCAGCTCACCCTCGGTGACCAGCTGCTCGAAGCGATCCTCGTCGACGAACTTGTAGTGCTTCCCGTCGACCTCGTAGCTGCGACGCGGCCTCGTCGAGTAGGAGACCGAGTAGCAGAGCCGTGGGTCGCGCTCTCGCAGCATCGCGATCAGTGTGTCCTTGCCGACCCCGCCAGGTCCGGAAATCACGACCAACATGCCGTTTTGGGGGCTCATCTCCGAGTCCGGCCCGGCGCCGGTCACCGCAGGGCCTCCCAGAACGCCACGAAGTCTTCAGGCGGCGGAGTCTCGAAGTTCATCGCCGCGCCCGACCGCGGGTGCCGGAACCGCAGCCTGTGAGCGTGCAGCATCGGCCGCGCCGGGTCACCAGGCTGCCGTCGCCCATACACGCCGTCCCCGGCCACGGGATGACCAAGCGCCGCCAGGTGCACCCGGATCTGGTGGGTCCGGCCGGTCTCCAGATCGCACTCGACGAGTGTATGACCGCCGCGGCGCTCGACCGGCTTGATGCGGGTTCGAGCTGGGCGGCCGCCTTCGACGATCGCCATGCGCAGGCGATCGCGCGGGTGGCGGCCGATCGCCCCCTCCACGACCTGCTCCACGGCCAGCCCACCTCGGACGACGGCCAGGTAGGTACGCGACATGGTGCGGTCGGCCAACTGCGCGGCCAGAGATCGGTGTGCCAGGTCCGTGCGGGCAGCGAGGATCAGGCCCGAGGTGCCTTTGTCCAGACGGTGCACGATACCCGGCCGGGCAGCGCCGCCGATAGTCGACCAGGCGCCTCCCAGGCCGAGGAGTGCGTGTACCAGCGTTCCGGAGTAGTGGCCTGCTGAGGGGTGGACGACCATGCCAGCCGGTTTATCCACGACGACCAGGTCCGCGTCGTCGTACACGACCGACAGGGGGATGGCCTCTGGGCGTGCCTCGACGAACTCGACCTCGGGCAACTCGTACTCGATGAGGTCTCCGGTCCGTACGACCTCCGCCGGCCGTACCCGCCGGCCGTTCAGCAGGACTCGTCCGCTCCGCACGAGCCGTGTCGCAGCCGAGCGGCTGAGATCAGGCTCCAGGTCGGCCAGTGCCCGGTCCAGCCGCCCGCCCGAGGCCCTAACCCTCAGCCGATGCGTCGGCTGCGTGCGAAGTACCCGAGCAGCAGAAGGACCACCCCGACCGAGATGGCTGAGTCCGCGACGTTGAACACTGGCCACCAGCGGAGCTCCACAAAGTCTGTGACGGTGTGATAAACCACGCGGTCGTAGCCGTTCCCGACGGTCCCGCCCAGGATCAGGCCAAGGATAGCCCCCGTCCCGGCGCCGACCGGGCTGCGGACGGCGTAATACACCAGCCCGGCAGCAACCACGACCGATGCCACCAGAAAGAGCAGCGTGCCGTTCTGGGCCACGCCGAACGCCGCCCCGGCATTCAGCGTGTTGGTGATCCAGATGTGCGGGAGCACCTGACGTTCCGAGCCGTAGGGGATATTGGCCGTGATCAGCCCCTTGCTCACGCGGTCGGCGATGAATATCAGAACAGCCACCAGTACGAAGAGCACCTTTCCGGTCGACACGCCGGTCAGCTGATTCTCTTTAGCCCGATCCAGAGTCCTCCTCCTTCGGCCTCGCCGTCGAGGTCGGAAGCGCGGCCCGCGCTCAGCTCGACGGCTAGGGTCTCTGCCGCGATCGAGTCTCCGAAATGCTCGAACGCGCGCGTCCAATCCGCGTTTCCCTCGTACCAGAGGTGGATGCGGTCTTCGATGTTCAACCCGCTGCGCTTGCGCAGATCCTGGACTATGCGCACGGCATCACGAGCCATACCCTCGAGACGAAGCGGTTCTGTGATGGTGGTGTCCAGAGCCAGCTCGTCGCCGAGACGCAGCTCCTTGACGTTCAGCTCGTCGCGGACGATCGCGGCCACCTCGGGCGCCAGCTCAGTCGTCAGCGTCAAGGCCGGCAGTGGTTGACGGACTTTGATGCGCGCCGCGTCCCGGGCGGCCAGGCCGGCCTGGACGGCCTCCCGTGCCCGCGCCATCTCGTCTTCCAGGGCCGTGTCGCGAGCGCCGAGGTCCTCCGGGTAATCGGCCAGATGCACGCTCTGACCATCGCACAAGTTGCGGTGGACCGCCTCGGTGAGGAAGGGCGTGAAAGGCGCCAGCAGCCGCGACAGCGTGACAAGAGTCGTATAGAGCGTCTGGTAGGCCGCCAGCTTGTCGGCGTCGGACTCGGACTTCCAGAAGCGCCGGCGCGAGCGCCGGACGTACCAGTTGGAGAGGTCCTCGACGAAGTCCTGGATGGGCCGCGACGCGGCGTTGACGTCGTAGCGCTCCAGCGCCTCGTTCACCGTCTGCACCAGGTCGCTGAGTCGGGACAGGAGCCAGCGATCGAGCACGGAGCGCTCGGGCAGCGGCACTGGCGCCTCGCGCTCCGGCCTGAAGCCGTCGATGTTGGCATACGTGACGAAAAACGAGTAGACATTCCAGAGCGTGAGGAGGAACTGCCGCACGATCTCCTGAAGCGGCCTGTCCCCCATCCGGTAGTTCTCGCCCACCGTGGCCGTGTAGAAGAACCAGCGCAGGGCGTCGGCGCCGTACGTGTCGAAGAGATAGTTCGGGTCCAGGACGTTGCCGCGCGACTTGCTGGCCTTCTTGCCCTCGAGGTCGATCACCAGGCCGAGGCAGATCACATTGCGATACGCATTCTGTTCGAACAGGATGGTTGAGATTGCGAGCAACGTGTAGAACCAGCCACGGGTCTGGTCAAGCGCTTCGGCGATGAAGTCGGCGGGAAATGTGGCCTCGAACTCTTCTTTGCCCTGCCGCGGATAGCCGCGTTGCGCGAACGGCATGGAGCCGGAGTCGAACCACGCGTCCAGGACCTCGGGCACGCGCTGCATCTGCCCGCCGCAGCGCTCGCACGGCAGCTTGACGGTGTCGATGAACGGTCGATGCAGGTCGGATTGGGGGTCGATTCCAAGCTCCTCGGCCGAGCCGACGCAGCGCTGGGCGCCACAGGACTTGCAGACCCAGAACGGCAGCGGCGTACCCCAGTAGCGGGACCGGGAGAAAGCCCAGTCCACGTTGTTCTCCAACCAGTCGCCCATCCGGCCGGCCTTGACGTGCGCCGGGATCCAGTTCGTCGCCTGGTTGTTGGCCAGGAGCTCAGCCTTGAACTGTGTGGTCCGGATGTACCAGGAGTCGAGCGCGTAGTAGATCAGTGGCGTGTCACAGCGCCAGCAGAACGGGTAGGTGTGCCGGATCTCGCTTTCCCAGTAGATCAGACCGCGCTCGCGAAGGTCGGCGACGATGTGCGCGTCGGCGTCCTTGACGAACTGGCCCGCGAACTTCTCGACCTCGGGGAGGAAGCGGCCCCGCAGATCGACGGTGTGGCGAATGGGAATGCCCTTCTCCTGGCAGAGCCGGAGGTCGTCGGCGCCGTACGTGGCCGAGGTGTGGACGACGCCAGTGCCCTCTTCGACGGAGACGAAGTCAGCGGCCACAACGTACCAGGCCCGTTCCCTGGGGGGCAGGTAGGTGTACAGCGGCTCGTAGTCGAGGTTGACCAGGTCGGCGCCCTTCATCCGCTGAACCACTTCGTAATCGCCGTGCAGAACCTCGAGCCGGGCCTCGGCCAGGATCAGGAACTCGTCGCGCTGCCCGACCTTGACGTAGTCGACGTTCTCGTCCACGGCCAGTGCCACGTTGCCCGGCAGCGTCCACGGTGTGGTCGTCCAGGCGAGGATGCTGGTCGCCGGGTCGCTCTTCAGGCGGAAGCGGACGTAGACACTGGGGTCGGGGGTGTCGTCCTGCCAGCCCTGGCCGAGCTCGTGGCTTGATAGCGGGGTCATGCAGCGCGGGCAGTAAGGCGCCACCCGGAAGCCCTTGTAGATCAGGCCGCGGTCCCACATCGTCTTGAGCGCCCACCACACCGACTGGATGTAGTCGGGGGTAAGCGTCCAGTAGGCGTCGTCGTAGTCCTGCCAGAAGGCCATTCGCTTGGACATCTCCGTCCAGGCGCCGACGTACGTGTAGACGCTCTCACGGCAGAGCTCGTTGAACTTGTCGATGCCAAACGCCTCGATCTGCTGCTTGCCCGAGATCCCGAGCTTCTTCTCGATCTCGAGCTCGACCGGCAGACCGTGCGTGTCCCAGCCCGCCTTCCGCTCCACGAAGAAGCCTTTCATCGTGCGGTAGCGCGGGAAGAGGTCCTTGAACGCCCTGGCCAGAACGTGGTGGGTGCCGGGCTTGCCATTGGCGGTGGGAGGGCCTTCGTAGAAGATCCACCGAGGCGCATCCTTGCGCTGAGCGAGGCTGGCCTCGTACGTGCCCTCGCGCTCCCACCGCTCCATGATCTCCCGCTCAAGTTGAGGCAGAGCAGGTCTGGAGCTCACTTCATCGAACACTTTCTTCGTCTGCATGCGCGCCGTCCTCAATGTTGCGACTCTGGGACGAGCTGCGCCGCAGCCCGCGGTACCACCCAGATTCCCGGCTGTCACCGGGCGCTCTTTCGGGGGTTCGGCTCGGGAGTGATCTCAGCTCGTCGGCCACCGCCCGCATCTCAGTACCGCGGGCTCTCTGTAGGAGGCTGATGACGAGCCTACCTGTCTCCCTCATCGCCGAGGGTGACAGTAGTTTACCGGGTATTCCGGAGCGTGGCTGAAGTTCGGCTGTCGATCAGTGGATCTGCTGAACGAGCTGCAGTATCAACGAGACGCCGATGAAGACGAGCAGGAAGGCGATGTCGAAGCCACCTATGGGAGGTACCAGGCGCCGCACCGGTGCGATGAAGGGCTCGGTGACCCGGAAGGTGAACTGGTGGATCTGATTCTTCGGATAGGGCTCGATGAAGCTGAAGACCGCCCGGACGAGCAGGCAGAGCATGAAGGCGTAGATGACGAGCTCGAGTACGAATGTCATGTGCCCTAAGAGAGTACCGCGAGTTTACGCACAGGGGCGCCGGCCGCCCCGGCGGCTCACCTGACGCGGCAGTCAGCCGGGCGTTTACAGGCAGGCTGGACGCGGAGGCAGGCTGGGGCAAACTACTCAGTCGTGACGCGGCCGACCCCAGGTGAGCTGAAGTTCGGTCCGGTAACGATCGCTCAAGGTCGGGCTGTAGGAGTGACGCGAAACCAGCTGCGAGGCCTGCGCTTCCGACGAATAACGCGCGGGCTGTACGCGTGGGGGGACCTACCCGAGAATCCGGCCCAGGCCTTCGCGGCGCAGCTCGACCGACTTCCGGCCGGCTGCCCCTTGTCGAAGCGGTTGTAGCGGCTGACGCGATGCCGCATCGCCGTTTGGTCAGGATGCCCGACCTGGTTGCCTACATCTGCAAGCATCCGGGCTCGGTGGGGATACGCCAGCCCAGGGAGGTCGCCGAACTAGCCGACGCGAGGGCGGAATCACCGATGGAGTGGCGCCTTCGAACGACCATTGTTCGGTCGAGGACAACAGGCGGCAGAACATGCTTCTGCGCCGGTTTGGCATCGTTCTGCTCCGATACACAGCCTCAGACGTCCACCGCCCAGCGACGATCGTCGAAGACATTCGAAGCATGCTCAACGCGCCGAGCGCCGGCTTTCGGTGAAATCCTGGCCCCCAAATTGCCGTTTCTCGGCACTCGGCCGCTCGCCGAAAAGCGCCCGGCCGATGCGAAGCATCGTGCTGCCCTCGGCCACGGCAGGTTCCAGGTCGTCGCTCATCCCCATCGACAGGATCGGCAGGGCGCGGCCCAGCCGCTGCTCCGCCTCGTCGCGGAGCTGGCGGAGCTCCGCGAACGCCGGGCGCGGATCTCCGACGGCCGGCCCCATAGCCATCAGTCCCCGCAGCCGCACCAGATCCGCCACCCGGGCAGCCACCGCGACCGCCTCCACCGGCGCGACGCCGTGTTTCTGGGCCTCACGCGCCACGTTGACCTCCAGGAGCGCCTCGGCGCCGCCCCGCTCCGCCAGTGCTTCGGCGAGATGGATCGAGTCCAACGACTGGATCAGGACGAAGCGGTGGGCGTGTCGCGCCTTGTTGGTCTGGAGATGACCGATCAAGTGCCAGAGGGCACCGGGCACCTCGTCCATCTTCGGAAGGGCCTCCTGGACGCGATTCTCTCCCAAGACCACCAGCCCGACCCTGACCGCTGCCTGGCAGACGTCCACCGGCTGTCCCTTCGTGACTCCCACGAGCACGATTGCGTCGGGATCGCCGCCCGCCCGCTCGACGCGGGAGCGGATCGTCCTGAGGTTGGCGGCTATCTGATCGCGGCGATGCACGCGAAGCGGACCCCATCGGGGGAGCGTCGGTGGGACGGCAGCTGTGGACACTCGCGGGTGCAGGCACCATGGACGTCAACCCGCTCCCGGGGCACTCCCGCCGCCAGCAGCTGATCCACGTTGACTGCCGCCAGGTCGAGCATGAAACGCCCATTCTCGACCGGGCGAGCGTGAATCGTCTTGAACCGGCTGGCCACCTCCTCCCTCACTTCGTAGCAGCCTCCGCAGATTCCTGGCCCGAGGCCGGCGACGAGCTCTTCCGGCCGCGAACCGTACTCACGGCGCAGCGCCTCGACGGCTCGGGCGGCGACGCCGGCAGCACTGCCCCGCCATCCAGCGTGGGCGAGCGCGAGCGCGCCCCGAGCTGGGTCGTAGAGCACCACCGGGTAGCAGTCCGCGAACGTGGCGAACAACGCCAGGCCCGGGCAGTCGGTAACCAGGGCGTCGAAGCCGCGCAGCACCCCCACCGGTTCGTCCACCCGCGCCACCTCAACGCCGTGGACAGCACCCGCAGCCACGAGTCGGCGCGGCTCCAACTCCAGGGCCTCGGCGAACGCCTGCCGGGCTGGCGTCAGTGCGCCGCCGTCGACCGTCGGTGCGCGCATGTCGCCCAGCGCGAGCATCGAGAACCCATGCACCAGACCCGGCTGATCGGTCAACCTCGGTATCTGGAGCACCGCGCCGGCGGATCTGGCCTCAGTAGACGACGGGGGCATCCCAGCCGCGATAGGCGCCGCCGTGCGCTGCCGTGACTGCCTCGCACTGTTCGCGAAGCTTGGTGAGGGCTCCTGGCGTGGGTACCACGTGGGCGATCGCGGTCAGCACCCAGGAACCGTCCGGTGCGGACCGTACCGTACAGCCGAAGCCTTCCTTGCCCAGCAGGTCGCCGGCTCCGCGGGCAGACCTCTCGGCATCGAACACGAGAAAGGCTCGGACCGGATGGGGCAGGTTGAGCCGCGATCCCTGCTCTCGCAGCTCTTCGATGCGCTCCAGGTCCTGCTCGTTCGGCGGGTTCCGGCTCTCGCGCGGCGGCTTGCGGTTGATCCGTGGGAAGAAGATGCCCCGCCAGTCCATCGACATCAGACTACTGTCACGCGCGCTGGCCGTCGCCGGAAGCGCTCGCACCAAGGAGAGGCCGGATCAGTTCGAGCGGGATCGGGAAGACGATCGTCGAATTCTTCTCGGGCCCCATGTCGAGGAGCGTCTGCATGTACCGCAGCGCAAGGGCAGCCGGCTGCGCGGCCATCACCCCGGCAGCATTGGTGAGCGTCTGAGCGGCCTGGAACTCTCCCTCGGCGGCGATGATCTTGGCCCGCTTCTCGCGCTCGGCCTCGGCCTGGCGAGCCAGCGCGCGCTGCATCGACAGCGGTAGCTCCACGTCCTTGACCTCGACGGTGCTGACCTTGATGCCCCATGGCTCTGTGTGCTGATCGATGATCTGCTGCAGGTTCTGGTTGATCTTGTCGCGGCTGGCCAGGAGCTCGTCCAGGCTCGATTGCCCGAGCACGGCACGAAGCGTCGTCTGCGCCATCTGCGACGTGGCGTTGATGTAGTTGAGCACCCTGACCACAGCGGCGCGGGCGTCGATCACCTGGAAGAAGATGACCGCGTTGACCTTGACGGTCACATTGTCGAGTGTGATCACCTCTTGCGGCGGCACCTCCAGGGTGACCACGCGGAGGTCGATCTTGATCAACCGGTCGATCCCGAAGGGAAGGATGACGAAGAGGCCGGGGCCCTTGGGGCTGATCAGCCGGCCCAGGCGGAAGACGACGCCCCGTTCATACTCACGGGCAATTCGAATGGACGAGTAGGCGAGTATCAGGACGAACAACAACAGGACGGCGAGGACGATCGCAGGGATCATCGAACACAGCCCACCACATGCGGCTTCCTTACCCCTCTCATCGGTCTTCCTCCTTATCCCCCGGTGGCGCGGGCACCGCTGTGAGGTCGTAGACAGGTCGGCTCCGCGCCCCGACCGCCTTGCTGAGCACGAACCCGAAGAAGCCGGCGCTCGCCACCCCTGCACCGACGATCAGCCAGAGGTTGATGCCCTCACCAACCGCACCCGTGTTGATCAAGAACACGGAGCCAAGAACGAGTGAGATGACGCCTCCAACCGTTAGCACGCCGTGTGTCGGGGCCTTCAGATCGACCACGAAGAGAACAAACGCGAACAGGACGAGGATGAGGCCGGCGAGGTTGATGGGGAGGCTGGTGAAGGCGACCAGCGCCAGGATGGCGCTGATGCCCCCCACGGTTCCCGGCAGGATGGCTCCAGGCGTAGCCACTTCGGCGATCAACCCGAATATGGCGACCAGCAGCAGGAGGTAGGCGACGTTCGGGTCGATGATCAGCTGCAGAAGCTGGAGCGGCAGCGGTACCGGATAGTTCTCGATCTGCGCGCCGGTCACGTGCAGGGTGCCCGCGGTGCCCTGGGGTCGGGGCAGTTCACGACCTTCGATCGACGTGAGAAGCGAGGGCACATCCTTCGCCTGCAGATCGGCAACTTGAAGCTTGACAGCCTGGTCGACGCCGACGTTGACGCTTTCCCGTACCGCCTTCTCGCACCAGTCCGCGTTGCGCCCGTGGATGCTCGCCAGGTTGCGAATGCGCGCAACCGCGTCGTTGACGATCTTTTGCTCCAGCTCGCCGCCGATGTTGCCGCCGGTGGCGGTGATGGGATGAGCCGAGCCGATGTTGGTCCCCGGCGCCATTGCGACGACGTCCGCAGCCTGGGCAACGAACAGCCCCGCCGAGTCCGCCCGAGCGCCCACCGGTGCGACGTAGACGACCACCGGAACCCGCGAGTGGAGGAGGCTGTTCACCATGTCGTCCATCGACGTGGACAGGCCGCCAGGCGTGTTCATGATGACGAGCAGCGCCTGAGCGTGCTCGGACTCGGCGCGTTGGACCGACTGGGCTATGTAGGTCGCCGTTGCCGAGTTGATCTCGCCGTCGAGGGTGGCCTGTACCACCGCCGGTGAGGCGGCTGATGCGCCTGACGAAGCGTGCGCCGCCAGCGCGATGACCGCGGCGGCCATTGCAAGACCGAACCGCCGGCCGGGCATGACGCGAGTATAGTGCCGGTCCGGGCTTGGCGAGACGAAGGGGCCAGAGTCTGTCAGCGCCGCGCTGACGCCGCCGGGCCCCTGGCGTTGGTGCGCGTGGACAGGACCTGCTCGATCTCTCGCTTGACCTGCTGCAGATCCATGAACTCGCGGTAGACGGACGCGAAGCGTATGTACGCTACCTCGTCCAGGTCGCGGAGCTGCTCCATCACCATCTCGCCGATCTCCTGGCTCGGGATCTCGACGCGACCGCTCCGCCGAAGGTCCGCTTCGATCTTGTCGACGATCCCGTTCAGCCGCTCGGGCGAGATGTCACGCTTCTCCGTCGCCTTCTTGAGGCCGGTGAACAGCTTGTGGGGATCGAAGTCCTCACGCCGGCCGTCCTTCTTGATGACGAAGAACGGCACCGTCTCGATCCGCTCGTAGGTCGTGAACCGCTGACCGCACTGCAGGCACTCGCGACGCCGCCGAATCGCCTCGCCGACTTCAGAGTCGCGCGAGTCGACGACCTTCAAGTCGTGGTGACCGCAGTATGGACATCTCATATCGACAACACCGGCCTCCGACTCTACGACTTATTTGGCCTCATTGACGCCGGTTGCGCAGGAACGCGGGGATGTTCAGGTCCTCGTCGTCGGACGCGTAGACGACCGGCCGGCTTTCCACCAGGGGTCGCTGGTACTCCGGCTGCTGCTGCGTCACCGGTTCGGCGACAGGCGCCGGCTGCTGGGCGACTGTGCGGGCCTTGCGTCCGAACCCCGTTGCGATCACCGTGATCTTCACCTCGCCCTGCATGCGATCGTCGTTGACCACCCCGAAGATGATGTTCGCGTTGGGATCGGCCGACGCCTTGACGATCTCGGCCGCCTTCTCGCATTCGTGGAGCGTGATGTCCTTGCCCGCCGTGATGTTGAACAGGATGCCCTGGGCGCCGTCGATCGAGGTCTCCAGGAGCGGGCTGGCCACCGCTTGTTTCGCTGCATCTTCAGAGCGGTTGTCGCCTGAGCCAAAGCCGATACCCATCAGCGCCTCGCCGGTATCGGTCATGACCGCCTTGACGTCTGCGAAGTCGAGGTTGATCACGCCCGGGTTGACGATCAGATCAGCGATGCCCTGGACGCCCTGGCGCAGGACGTCGTCCGCGATGCGGAAGGCCTCTTCCAGCGTGGTCTTCTTGTCGACGACCTGGGTGAGCCGGTCGTTGGGAATGACGATGAGAGCATCCACCTTCTCTCGCAGGCTCTTGATACCCACCTCTGCGGTCTCGTTCCTGACCTTGCCTTCCCACCGGAACGGCCGGGTCACCACGCCGATGGTCAGGGCGCCTTCCATCTTGGCCACCTCGGCGATGACACCGGTGGCACCTGTCCCGGTGCCGCCACCCATGCCCGCCGTGATGAACACCATGTCGGTGTCCTTGACCAGCTCGGTCAGCTCAGCCCGGCATTCGTCCGCAGCATCTCGACCCTTGGTCCAGTCGCCGCCCGAGCCGAGGCCACGGGTCAGCTTGCGCCCGATGTTGACTTTGATGTCCGCGTTGCAGCGCTCGAGAGCCTGCAGGTCCGTATTGATCGCGATGAACTCGACGCCCTTCAGAGCGGCCGAGATCATCCTGTTGACCGCGTTCCCCCCACCTCCACCCGCACCGATGACCTTGATCCGCGCGCGGCCATCCTGTCGATCCCCTTGCATCGTTGCCTCCTGCATCACGATCCACGACCTCTGCTGAATCGAAAGGTGCGGATTCGGGCTAAGAACCACGCAGCCAGATACGCCCCATGGTCGCCTGCCGGTGCCAGGGGGAATTCTTTCAGTTCGTGAGGAAATCGTTTAGAAGAAATCACGTAGCCACCTCACGGTCTTCTGATAGGCACCACCAAGCGCGGGGCCGTGGTTGTTGTGCGCCCTCCCGTTCGTGGGCTGGGGAGCGATGCGAGCTCCCCACTTGACCAACCCTACGGCCGTGGCGTGCGACGGCCCTGCCACCCGGTCGGCCAAGCCCCCGATCCCGATCGGCAGGCCCAGCCGGACGGCAGAATCGAAGACCGCCTGGGCGGCGTCCGTGGTGCCCATCAGGCGGGCCCCCCCGCCCGTCACCACGACGCCGGCCGGCAGCAGACCGTCGTAGCCGCTGCGGCGCACCTCCTCGCGTGCAAGCTCGAAGATCTCGCGCATCCGGGGCCCGATGATCTCGGCCACGAAGCGCCTCGAGGTTGGCTGAAGGCGGTCTCCGCCCACCTGCCTGATGTCGATGCGCTCCTCTGCCGGGATCACCTGGGGCAGCGTGTGCCCGTAGTTCAACTTCAGCGTCTCAGCCTCGAGCAGCGTCGTGCGAAGGCCGATCGCAATGTCGTTCGTCACGTGGCTGCCGCCCAGGGGCAGAACGGCGTAGTGCAGGGCGGAGCCCTCGTTGTAGACGACGACGTCAGTCGTCCCCGCCCCGATGTCGATAAGGCATACCCCCAGGTCGACCTCGTTCGAGCTGAGCACCCCTTCGCCTGAGGCCAGCCCCTGGCTCACGACGTCGTCGACGTCGAAGCCGGCCTGGTGAACGCATTTGATGACGTTCTGAACGGCAGTCTGCGAGCCTGTCACGATGTGGGTCTCTACCTCGAGGCGGTGGCCGGTCATGCCGGTGGCTTCCTTGACGCCCTCCTGCCCGTCCACGGTGAAGGTCCGGGGCAGTACGTGGATCACCTGCCGGTCGCTGGCCACGCTGATGGCCCGGGAAGCCTCGACCACGCGCTCGACGTCCTCGTCGTCGATCTCGCGGTCCTGTCGAGAGACGGCGACCACACCACGGCTGTTCTGTGAGTTGATGTGGGGACCGGCCAGGGAGGCGATCACTCCTTCACCGCGCGCACCAGCCATCCGTTCCGCAGTGACCATCGCGGTTTGAATGGCGTGGACCGTCTTCTCGATGTTGACCACCACGCCTCTTCGAAGGCCTTCGGCCGGCACCTCGCCGACGCCGTCGATGCTCAGCTGACCGTATTCGTCAGCTTCCGCAATGACGACGGCCACCTTGCTGGTGCCGAGGTCGAGTCCGACCAACCTCTTCCGCCTGGACAAATGGGTGTGCTGGGATGCCTCCGGGAACGTAGAGAAAACCTGGCGGGTCAGCGCAGAGTATATAGCTTGGACCCCGTGATCGAAACTAGATTTTGGGTTTACCCGACCCCGTCCCCGCAGATCTAGGGGGTGCGGACCAGGAGCGGGGCCCCACGAAGTGGGGACGGCCGCACTCTTGGCTGGGGGGCAGGCCCCCCCGGAACGAATCTCGTCAAGGCACGCTCCGCTCTTCGGCCTTGACAAGATTCGGGTGCTGTGGTGGTCCACAGCACCCCCCCCGCGGCCGCTGAGGAGAGCGGCCGGCCCACTCCGTAGGGCCCCAACCGTCTTCCCTGTTTACAGGTAGTGGCGACGGATTGCGGCCAGGTTGTGGAAGATACGAACGCCGAAGGCCACGATCGCCGCGATCGAGAGGTCGACGCCCAGCTTGTCGCCGACGAAGGTCAGGCCAGCGGCCAGGGCGCTGTTGGTGACCAGCCCCGTCAGGAAGACCCGTGGTGCGAATGTCCCCGATACGAACGCACGGAAAGCGCCGAAGATCGAGTCCAGACCCGCCAGCAGCGCCACCGCCGTGTAGCGCGCATATGTGGTCGGGATCGTCACCGGCGACAGGAGACCGATCAGGACACCGACGAGAGCGAAAACGATCGCGACGACGACTACTTGCATGCATCCGTGGCCGGCTGCGAAGCGAGCGGCGACGCACTCGGCGCTGGCGACGGCGACCCACCCCTGGCCGGCCTGACCGGCCTGTCCTTGGTCTTGACCGCGGGGAGCGTCGGGTTCATCACGTTCACGTACTGCAGGTCGGCGTTGTTGAAATTGACGACACCGGCAGCGGCCAGCGCTTTGAGGGCAGCAACCTTGTCTTTCAGGGAGGCGAGCTCTTCAGGCGTGAGCATCCTGCCGAACTGCACCTTCCATCCCCGCTTGGCGTTCATGGTCAGGTTCCCGCAGGCGTCGATGGTAAACGACTGCACCTCCTCGCCGAGCAGGCTCGGAAGCCCCCGCTGGATGTTGACCAGCGCCGTCAACAGGGAGCGGTCCAACGGCGCCCGACCCGGCGTCGGCTCTGGCTGGGATGGTCCGTCGATCTCGGGCAGCGACTTCAGGTCGTCGCTCCCGGCGACGCCGAGCGCGGCCGCCTGGTCGGACAGGAGGTATGGCGAGCCGGTCCCTGCCCTGTAGAGCGCCACCGGCTGCCACTCCTCGATGCGGATCGTCACCCGGTCGAGCAGCCGGGGACTGACCGAGGCCGACCGCACCCAGGTGGAGGCCTGCAGCCGTCGCCGGACCGCGTCCGGGTCGACCAGGAACAATGGGCCGTCGCCGACGTGCGCGACCGCGAGCACCTGGTCGTTCGTCAGCCTGGTGTTGCCGCTGACCTCAACCGAGCGGACCGCGAAGTTCGGGGCGAGCAGCAGCGCCGCGAGCCCGGCCATTTCGGCGATGGCCAGCGCCAGTGAGGCCAGACGGCGGGTGCGGCGCTGCACCGCCTCGTCCAGGCTGGCAAAGTGCATTGGGCGGCGGCTGGAGCTCTCCCCTTCGCGCTGGCCCACCATTCGCGGCGCCGGCGCGTGGAGCGAACGCCACCTGGAGCGCCGCGTCATCCGCCCCATAGCCCTGCGCCCTACGCCCCCACCCTCGCCATCACACCGCTTTCGGTCCGATGCTCCGGTTTCGACGCTCGATGCCGTGCCGCACCAGGCGGTCGCAGAGCTCGTCGAATGGAATGCCTGCCGCCCTGGCTGCATCCGGCAGCAGCGAAAGCTCCGTGAGGCCGGGCACGGTGTTGACCTCTAGCAGCCAGGGCGTGCAATCGGGGCTGATGATGAAGTCCACCCGTGCCATCCCCTCGCAGCCCAGCGCTCGAAACGCCCGCGCCGCAGCGTCGCTGGCGGCGCGTCGGGCAGGCTCCGGGATCCGGGCAGGGATGATGTGGTGGCTGCGTCCTTCCGTGTACTTGGCGTCGTAGTCGTACGTCTCGTTCTCGTAAGTGATCTCCAGCGTGGGCAGCACGCAGATCTCTGGCGTGGCGAGGATGCCAACGGTGATCTCGGTTCCCGCTATGAACCGCTGCACGAGCACCCGGCTGTCGTAGCGGCGGGCCAGCACCAGGCCGCTGGCCACGGCGTCCACGTCGCGAGCGATGGTCAGACCGATGGTCGACCCCTCCCGAACGGGCTTGACCACGACCGGCAAGCCATAGCGCTCGGTGAGCTCGTCGACGTCGTCGCCTTCGAACTCCTCGAAGTCGGGGATCATCAGCCCCTGCGAGCGCAGCAGGTCGTTGCCGCGGGTCTTGTCGATGCAGAGCGCACTTGCCAGCACTCCTGAGCCGACGTACGGCAGCCCGAGCAGCTCCAGCATCCCCTGCACGGTGCCGTCCTCGCCAAGCCGCCCGTGGAGCGCGATGAACACGCAGTCGTAGCCGCCATCTCGCAGGCGGTCCCAGGCCTCACGGTCGAGGTCGATCTGCTCAATGTCGTGTCCGCGCTGGGTGAGCGCATTCGCCACCTGCCGCCCCGAGCGCAGAGAGACCTCCCGTTCAGCCGAGCGCCCTCCCTGCAAGACCGCGATCCTCATTGCTTGTACCTCACGACCAGTTGCCGACCCGTTCCACTTCTGTCTCCAACCCGACGCCGAAGCGCTCTCGGACCCGGTCCTGGATGCGGCGGATCAGCCTGTCCACGTCGGCGGCCGAAGCGCCGCCCTGGTTGACGATGAAGTTGGCGTGCTGCTCCGAAACCTGAGCCGCGCCCTCGCGAGCACCCTTCAGGCCGGCAGCCTCCAGCAGCCTGCCGGCCGAATCGCCAGGCGGGTTCTTGAACACGCTGCCGCAGTTCTTGCTCCGGATGGGCTGGGTGCGCGTGCGCTCGGCCACCCAGTGCGCCATCTGCCTCCGGGCAGCCTCCCCATCCCCCGGCCGAAGGTCCACCCATGCACCGGCCACCACTGCCCCGTGCAGAGACCCGGAGCGAAGAGCCGAGGTCCGGTAACCCAGCGCCAGATCGACCGGCGACCACTGGTATCGCCTGCCATCCGGGCAGGTGCCTTCCACCATGGACAGCACCTCGACCAGCTCCGTGCCCCAGCAGCCGGCGTTCTGGTAGACCGCGCCGCCGACGGTGCCGGGCACCCCGATCGCCCACTCGAACCCGGTGAGGTCGTGGTCGGCGCAGATCCGCGCCAGTCGCATCATCTTGAGGCCGGCCTGGGCGAAGACGCGATGGCCGTCGACCCGCCACTCCCGGTTGACGCACCGGATCACCAGCCCCTCGATCCCTGGGTCTGCGACCAGAAGATTCGTGCCTGCGCCAAGCAGCAGGTATGGAACGCGACGCCGGTGGCATTCGGCGACGAGCGCTTGGGGATTGGTGGCCTCCACGAAGAACTCTGCCGGCCCACCGATGTTGAACGAGGTGTGGCGCGCCATTGGATGGTCGCGCTGGACCCCACGCAGGCCGGCCAGCCAGCGGAGGTCAGCTGGCGTGCGCCAGCTCATCGCCGAGGCTCCTGATGTCGCCTGCCCCCATCAGCAAGACGAGGTCGCCGGGCTCCACAAGCCCCTCGAGGTGCTCCCGGGCAGCCGCAAAGTCCGGCGCGAAGCGCGCGCCCGGTACGAGGGCGGCCAGCTCAGCACCGCTGAGCCGACCGGGGTTCGGCTCGCCGGCTGCATAAATCTCTGTGACGACCACTGCATCGGCGTCCCGGAGGCTGTCCGCGAAGTCGTCGCGAAGCGCCTGATAGCGCGAGTAGCGGTGGGGCTGAAAGACCAGCACCAGTCGCCGGTGGCCAAGCTCACGGGCCGCGGCGAGGGTCACCCGGACCTTGGTGGGGTGGTGGCCGTAGTCGTCGTAAAGGGATGCGCCCCGCCATGTGCCCAACCGCTCCATGCGGCGGCGCGCCCCCGGGAACGAAGACAGCGCCTCGGCAGCCACGCTGGGTTCGATACCCAGCTCCGCCGCCAGGGCGATCACGCCGGTTGCGTTCAAGCGGTTGTGCGCCCCGGGCACGAGCAGGCTGAGCTCGGCCAGCTCCCTGCCCTGGCGCTCGACGCGAAAACGTCCCGCGCCCGTCTCCACGCACCGGAAGTCGGCATCCGCAGTGAGGCCATAGGTGACACGGCAGGTGCGCGCCGGCATGGCGACAGCGCGGGGATAGTCGGCGCAGACGACTGCCACCCCCGGAATCGCAGCCAGGAATTCGCGGAACAGGGTGTCCAGCTGCGTGATGTCGGCGAAGTGGTCAGGGTGGTCGAACTCGACGCTGGTCAGGAGCCCGTGTAGGGGACGGTGCAACGCGAGCGACCCGTCGGACTCGTCGCCTTCGGCCAACACCCACCGGCTGCAGCCGGCCCGGGTGCTCGAGCCGTCGCCAACCAGCACCGTCGGGTCGAGGCCGGCAGCGACGAGCACGTGGCCAGCCATGTAGGTGACAGTGGTCTTGCCGTGCGTGCCGGCGACCACGATGCCATCACCCTCGGCGATCAGCTCGGCCAGCACCTCGGCACGTGTCAGCACCCGCACACCAGCGGCGCGCGCCGCCCGCACCTCCTCGGACTGCGCATGAATGCTGCCGATGTAGACGAGGAGATCCTGATCGCGTGCATGGGCCGGGTCGTGACCGATCGCAATCCGGGCTCCCTCGACGGCGAGCTGTCCTGTCGTGTGCGACTCATGGATGTCGCAGCCCGAGACATCTGCCCCGCGAGCAAGGAAGACCCGGGCCAGCGCCGAGACGCCAGTGCCGCCGATTCCCATCATGTGGACGCGGCTCACTCCACGGTACCCCCTACCCCGAGCCTTCCCCTCGAAGGTGGACGCAGACAGGCGACCTCCTCCAGCACGCGGACGATGGCGCGTGCCGCATCCGGGCGGCCAAGGGCAGCCGACGCCTCGGCCATCGCGCTCAGCCGCGGCGCGTCCAGCGCGTCCAGAGTCCGCAGCAGCCGGTCGGGAGTCAGCTCGGCATCGCCGATCCTGACCGCCGCACCGGCTCGGACAAGCCGGGCGGCGTTGCGCTCCTGGTGGCCCCCGCCGAATGTCCCCGGGATGAGGACCGAGGGCAATCCGACGGCGGTCAGCTCTGCGCACGTGCCGACCCCTGCGCGGCAGATCACCAGGTCCGCTTCAGAGAACAGCTGCGGCACGTCGCTGCTGAACGCAATCGGCCGGTAGGCAGGTTGCAACATCCGGCCGGCTTGCTGCTCGCCCTGGGCTCCTGTGAGGTGCACGACCTCTTCGAAGCGCTCCACCAGTTGATCCAACATCGCCCAGACAGTCTCGTTGATGTGCCGCGCCCCCTGGCTCCCCCCCATGACCAGCAGCCTCTTCGGCGGAATCTCCGATGCACGCCGCTCGAAGCCTGGCCGCAGCGGATAGCCGGTCAGCACAGTTCGGGAGGTGCGAAACGCTTCCACGTCGTCGGGAAACGTCACGCACGCTGCCGCAGCGCCGCTGCGGAACATCCGGTTGGCCAGGCCGCTGGCCTCCATCACCTGCAGCACATACGGGATGCGGCGCAGTCGGGCGGCAGCAATCGCAGGTGTCATCGCATAACCGCCGACGCCGAGCACGACGTCCGGCTTGAAGCGGTCGACCACGCGCAGTCCCTGCACCATCGCAGCCGGCAGCACCGTAGGCAGGGCCAGATTCTTGATCGGGGCGTCGCGATCAAGTCCGCGGATGCGGATCGTCTCGAGCGCAAACCCCGCCGCCGGCACCAACCGCTCTTCGAGGCCCCCGGCTCTGCCGACGATCAGCAGATCGGCGTCCGGATGCTCAGCGCGGAACGCTTGTGCGACGGCGAGGGCCGGCGACAAGTGGCCGCCAGTTCCTCCGCCCGAGATCAACAGTCGCATCAACCCTCCTGGGTGTCGAAAGCTGTTTGGGGGCCGCTGCGACGCTGAGCAGGATGCCCATCGCAGCCAGGCTGATCGCCAACGTGGTCCCCCCGTAGCTGATGAACGGCAACGGGACGCCCGTGGCCGGCAGCGTCGAGGTGACGACTCCCATGTTCAGTAGAGCCTGGAAGCCGATCCAGGTCGTGATGCCGGTGGCGAGCATCACGCCGAAACGGTCTGGCGCTCGCATCGCGGTTCGATAGCCACGCACCGTGAGCAGCACGAAGCCGCCCAGCACAAGCGTCGTTCCAACCAGTCCGGTCTCCTCTCCGATGATCGCGAAGATGAAGTCCGTGTGCGCTTCTGGCAGCCAGAGGTACTTCTGAACCGAGTGCCCCAGGCCGACGCCGAAGATGCCCCCCGATCCTAGACCGATCAGGGCCTGGACCGGTTGGTAGGTCGTCCCCAGCGGGTCCTTGAACGGATTCAAGAACGCGTCGAGGCGCTGAGCCCGATATGCTTCCGCCGTCGCCAGGAAGGCAAACGCAACCACCAGGCCGATCAGCAGCAGCAGCACGTGTCCCTTCCGCCCGCCGCCGGCGAAGTAAACCGAGATCAGGATGCCGGACATCACGATCGCAGTCCCCAGGTCCCGCTGGAGCATCAGCAGTCCCAGGATGGCCCCAGTCATGATGGCGAAGGGGACAAAGCCGTCGCCAAAGCTGCGAAGCCGGCCCTGCCGTCGGTCGGCCCACTGGGCGCTGAACAGCACGAAGGCCAGTTTGCCCGCCTCGGAGGGCTGCAGGGTGCCGAGTGGCCCCAGGTCGATCCAGCGCCTGGCCCCGCCAAGTGTCAAGCCGACGTGCGGCAGCAGGACGGCTACCATCGAGGCAGCTGTCACACCGGCCACCAGTGGCGCCCACCGATGGAGGTGGTGGTAGTTCAGGTGCCGCAGCACGATCATGGCGACCAAGCCAGCCGCGGCCAGCACCAGCTGATGCACGAAGTAGTAGTAGGCCGAGCCGTGATCGTGGATGGACTGGATCTGGCTGGCGCTCAGCACCATCGCCAGCCCGGCTCCCAGTAGCAGTAGCGTGACCAGCAGCAGCCACCGATCCGTTTGGCGCCCCTGTGCGGACTCGCTTCCCCCCAGCTCAGCAACCCAGGACCGCACGCTCACCCTGTGCCGTGGATCCTTCTGACCGCAGCCTTGAAGCGGCGGCCCCGTTCCTCATAGTTGGCGAACATGTCGAAGCTCTTGTAAGCCGGGCTCAGCAGCACGACGTCGCCCGGTCGGGCCACTGCGTGGGCCCGCTCGACGGCCTCCTCGAGCGTGGCCGCCTGATGCACCGGGTGGCCCGTCAAGCCCTCGGCCAGCTCGGAAGCGCTGGCCCCGATCAGCACGGCGGCGCGAGTGCCGGAACGAGCCGCCGCGAGCCATTCTCCCAGCTCGAATCCGCCGCCGTAACCCCCTGCGATGAGCACCACCGGGACCCCCTCAAAGGCCCGCAGGCCGACCAGCCCTGCGTCGGGATTGGTCGCCTTCGAGTCGTCGTACCAGCGCACGCCCCCCCACTCTCCCACCAGCTCCAGCCGGTGCTCCACGCCCTGAAAGCTGCGTACGCCCGCCTCGATTGCCTCGTCCGAGAGGCCGGCCGCACGGCCGGCGGCGGCTGCGGCCAGTGCGTTGAGCCGGTTGTGACGCCCTGGCAGCTGCATCGGCGGCACCGGCTGGTGGCGGTCGAACCAGGTCACCCGTGCGCGGGTCAGCTCTGCCATCTCCCTGCAGGCGGGGTCGAGGCCGTTCAGCACGGCGTCGTCGCCCGGCTCCTGGGAGCGGAGCAGCCGCGCCTTGGCCGCCACGTACGCCTCCATGGTTGTGTGCCTGTCGAGATGGTCCGGGGTGACGTTCAACACCACGCCAATTCGCGCGCGTGGCCGCTCGCAGGACTCCAGCTGAAAGCTGGACAGCTCCAGCACGACCCAGTGCTCAGGCGTCAACTCTTCCAGCCGGTCCAGCACCGTATCGCCGATGTTGCCCCCGACGAGGACGGGCCGCGGCCCCTGCGCCAGCACACTGCCGAGCAACGCCGTGGTCGTGGTCTTGCCGTTGGTTCCAGTGATCCCCACGATCGAAGCCGGGCAGAGCCGGAAAAAGAGGTCCATCTCGCTGGAGACGGTCAAACCGCTCGACCGGGCTGTCTGGAGCAGATCGATGTCCCAGGGCACTCCGGGGCTGGCGTAGACGGCAGCGCAGCCGTCTAATGCGGCGCCGTCATATCCGCCGAGCACCGTCTCCGTGCCCGGAGGCAGGCCGGCGAGCGCATCGCCGAGCTGTGCGGGCGACCGCAGGTCGGCCATCCTCACCCGCACGCCGCGGGCAGCAAGAAACCTGGCCAGGGCAAGACCACTCCTGCCCATGCCGACGACGAGGGCCCTCGCACCGGCAGCCGGCACCGCCCGCTCGCGAAACCCGACGGCTTCGCTTCGCGTGGGCGGCATCACAACATGCTGTGCGCGATCCAGCCGGTTGCGATGGCGGCAACGGCGCCCGCGCCCCAGAAGGCCAGCGCGATGCGCCTTTCAGACCAACCCTCGAGCTGGAACGTGAAGTGAATCGGGGTCATTTTGAAGAGGCGGCGACCACCGGTCGCTTTGAAGTAGCCGACCTGAATGATGACAGAGAACGTCTCGACCGCGAAGACCAGACCGAGGATCATCAGCAGGAACAACCAGCCTTGTTGGATCGCCATTGCCGAGAGCGCCGCCCCCAGTCCGAGGGCGCCTGCATCGCCCATGAATACCCTGGCCGGATGGCGGTTGTAGACCAGGAATGCGAGCACGCCACCGGTGAGCGACATGGCCACAGCCCTCTCGCCGAAGCCGGCCATTTCGTACGTCTTCTCGGCCGGGAGCAAGAAGGCGAGGCCGAGGATCGCGATCGCGGCCAGGCCGCCTGCCAGCCCGTCCATGCCGTCGGTCAAGTTGACAGCGTTGGCGGCGCCGACGATGGCCATGATCGCGAGCGGCCAGTAGATGCCGTCGAGGTCCAGCCGTAGAGGATGCTGGTGGGCGTGAGCCAGCGCCGCGATCGGGACCGCGAACAGGATCTGCAGCGGGAACTTGAACCGGGCTGGTAGACCGACGGAGCCGAATCGGAGCTTAGCCAGATCGTCGATCAGGCCCAGGGTGCCGTAGAGGATGAGCGCCACGGTGGCAGGCAGTGCGCCAGGGTGGTTGCGGGCCGCGAACAGGCCGCCCAGAATGCCGACGGCGACGAAGAGGATGCCGCCTCCGGTTGGCGTGCCGGCCTTGCGCTGATGCTGTGCGGGCAACTCTGCCTGAATGACCTGTCTCACTCTCAATCGCTGGAATGCCCGGATCAGCGTCGGATACAGGACGACGCAGACCAGAAATGCAACAGCCAGGATCGAGAGGTTCAGGGGCAAGGGGGGCCTCCGAGCAATCCAACGTCTCTATTGGTCTTACCTGCCCCCACCAGCTCGTGCACGATCTCGTGAAGGCCAACCCCGTGCGAAGCCTTGAGCAACAAGACGTCGCCTGGCTGCGCGTGATCGTAAGCCCATCGAACGGCCGCCGGCTTGTCCGGCAGCAGGTCGCCCCCGGCAGCCTGCGCCAGCAGGCGACCGTGGCCGAGGTCTACGACCGCGACTTTGTCGAACACGTCTCGCGCCCGGCGACCGATCGATTCGTGGGCGAAGGGAGCAGCCTGGCCCAACTCCCGCATCTCGCCCAGCAGTGCGAGCAGCCGGCCAGAACGAGGTCGCTCTGTCAACAGCTCGAAGGCGGCCAGCATGGACTCGGGGCTTGCGTTGTAGGAGTCGTCCACCACGGTGTAGCCACCACGAGCGCAGATGGCCTCCAGCCGGTGCTCGACCCGAACGCCGGCGAGCGCGCCGGCTGCCTCCGCCACACTCACGCCGGCGAAGCGGCCGGCCGCCAGGGCGGCCAGAGCGTTGCGAGCCTGGTGGCGGCCGTCCAGTCCGATCCGAACATGAACGCCATCCACAGACAGCACTGAGCCGCCGTCCCGCAGGGGCCGCCAGCCGTCCGCGCGGAAGTCGCCCGCCTCCAGGCCGAACCCGACCACCGGTGCACTGCTGAGGTCGCTGAGCAGTCCAAACCACTCGTCCTCGGCATTCAGCACCGCAAGGCCCTCGGGAGGCAGAGCGGCGACCAGCTCGCCCTTGGCTCTGGCCAATCCCTCGAGGCCGTCGAAGTACTCGAGGTGGACGCTGCCGATCATGGTCACGACACCGACCTTGGGCTTTGCAAGCTCCGCGAGCCGGGCGATCTCCCCCGGCCCCTGCATCCCCATCTCCAGCACCGCGGCGGAATGGTACGGCTCCAGCTGGAGCAGACTCAGCGGCAGGCCGGTCTCCGTGTTGAGATTGCCCTCGGTCTTCAGCACCTGGTGGCGAACGCCCAACACCGCCGCAGTCATCTCCTTGGTGGACGTCTTGCCATTGCTGCCGGTGATCCCCACCACCAGCGGATCCACTTCCCGCAAGACTTGCCGGGCCAGGTCATAGAGCGCCCGCCAGGTGTCGGCCACCTTGATCACTGTTGCGCCTGATGCCTGGACGTCGCGTTCGACGACCAGCCCGGTGGCGCCGCGTGCAATCGCGTCCGCGCAGAATGAATGGCCGTCCTGCGCGGCCCCCTTCAGCGCGAAGAACAGCCCGCCAGGCTGAACCTCTCGAGAGTTGGTGTGGTAGCTGCTGAAGCAGGCAGCCTCGGGTTGGCTGTTGCCGGCAGCTTGGGCACCGGTGGCCTTCACGACCTCGGCAAGGGTGAGACGCACATCTAGTTAGACGGAGAAACCGCCCCCGGGGTTATGCGCTCACGTTCGATGATCTGCTCCGCAATGCGCTTCCAGATCGGCCCTGAGACGTAATAACCCTCGTTGTGGTCATAGGACCCGTTGTCGGGTCGCCTGACCACCACCAGCATCGTGAATCGCGGGTTGTCAGCCGGAAGGAAGCCGACGTAGGAAGCCCAGACGTGATCGTGCGAGTACTTGCCGTTCTCGGGCATCTCGGAGGTGCCCGTCTTGCCGGCCTCGTTCTGCTCGAAGCCCTGGACCCTTGCCATGTTGCCGGAGCCGTGCTGGACCACCGACTCCATCATCTGGGTCATCGCGGCGGCCGTTTGCGGGCTGACGGCCTGGCGCTGGGCCGGGAGGCGCGGCTGGACGTCACCGATCTGTTTCACGACGTGCGGCTGAACCCAGCGCCCTCCATTGGCGATCACGTTGATGGCGGCGCACATCTGCACCATGTCGACTGCGATGCCCTGGCCGAAGGCGGCGGTTGCCAGCTCGGTCGCCCGCCACTGGCTCTGCAGCGACGGCGATACTTCGCCAGCGACGTCGACGCCCGACTTCCTGGTCATCCCAAAGGCGTCGAGGTAGTGCAGGAAGGCGTCCGGGCCCTCGGCCTGCTCTGCTTTGACGGCGCCCACGTTGAGCGACTTCTCCAGCACGTTCGTGAAGGTCACCGTCCCGTGATTGACTCCGTCCCAGTCATGGATTGCGTTGCCGCCAACGACGACGACGCCTGGGTCCTGGATGGTGGTCGCCGGCGTGATCTTGCCCTGATCGATGGCGCCGGCCAGCGTCACGACCTTCATGACCGAGCCTGGCTCGTAGAGGTCGGAGACGATCGGATCCCTCATTCGGGCGGGATCAGTGGTCGTGAAGCTGTTGGCGTTGTAGGCCGGGTAGTCGGCCCAGGCGACGATTTCGCCGGTCTTGGAGTCCATGACGAGCACGCTGCCGCTCTGCGCCTTGTTGTTCTTGACGCCGTCCGCGATGGCCTGCTCGGCTGCGTACTGAATGCTGCTGTCGATGGTCAGGACCACGCTCACGCCGTCGACAGGGTTGCGCAGCTTCTGCTTGGAGAGTGTGATCAACCTTCCCGTTGGGTCGTGGTAGACCATCTCGGAGCCGCTCTGGCCGCCCACGCGGGCGTTGTACGACTGCTCCACCCCCTGCTGGCCACGACCGGCGTAATTCACGAAGCCCAGCAGACTGGAGGCCAGGCTGACGTCGGCCGTGCCGCCCTGCAGGTACTTGCGGTCCGGCTGCGGATCGAGGCCGACGCCGGGCAGGTCCATGCTGGCGATCTTGTCCGCGATCTCTTTGGGCTGGCGCTTCTTGACGTAGGCGAACGCCTTCTCCGACTCGAGCAGATTCATCACGTCTTGCCTCTGGATGCCGAGGACCGAGGACAGGCCGTCGGCGATCCGATCGCGGGCCGCCGGCTTGATGTCCTTGGGCGAGACGGCGACGTCGTAGACCGTGGTGTCGACTGCCAGCAGGTTCCTGTTGCGGTCGTAGATGGCGCCGCGGGAGGCTGGCAGATTCACCTGCCGGAGGTGGTACTCCGCTGCCTTGTCCGAGAGGAAGGAGTGCTGCGCGACCTGCCAGTAGACGAGTCGCACCCAGATCGTGGACGCGAGCAACATCGCGGCGGCCAGCAGCCAGAGAACGCGCAGGCGGGTCGTGTCTCCACGACTCGCTGGTACACGCTTCGGCGGCGTCCATTTCACTGTGCCGCGGACGCTGCGCGCAGTGCCGCGAGCCGGGGTGGGAGCCCGGGGTGTGGGAGCCCGAGTCGTGACCGCCACGCGACTACCTCGAGGCGGCCTGTGCGTCCCGGGCGGTGCTCCCGACGATCGCGGCGACGGCTTGCTGCCAGAGCGGCAAGTCCTGGGGCCGGCCCGGCCCGATCGGGGCGGACAGGTCGACCGCTGCCGGCTGGTAGCCGACATACTTCGGCAGACCGGAGTGCTGCATGCCCGCGAAAGCGGCCGCCTGCGCGATGCCGGCCGTTGTGTGCAGGCTCGCGTCCTGATAGCGCAGCTGGTCCTGCTCGGCAAGCAGGTGCGTGTTCTCGGCCCTCAACTGATCCAGCTCGTACGAGGTCTGGGTGGCCTGTGCCCCCAGCACCAGGTACGCGATGACGAGGGTGAGCAGGATTCCCGCCACTGCGTAGGCGCGTGCGAACGAAAAGAGGCCAAGCTGTTGGGCGGTCGAGCTGTTGGCCACCGTCGCGACGAGCGGCCACGCCGAGCGCCGGCGGCGCGCGTGTCCAGGCCGGCTCGTGCCGAGCCGGCGCCTGGTCGTCAGTATTCGAGTGTTAACCAATGCTTTCTCTTCTCTGCTGTGGTGGGTCGTCAGGGGGGATGTGGTGCCTGGCGGAGGGGGGCACCGTCCGCCAGGGCTTGGAGGAGAGAGTCAGAGGTGCTCAGCTGCGCGGAGCCGCGCCGAGCGGCTGCGCGGGTTGGCGGCAGTCTCAGCCGGCGATGGGCGAATCGGTTTGCGGGTCAGAGTTCGGAGTGAGGCCTGGTGCCCGCAGGTACAGACCGGCTGGCGGGGAGGGCAGATGCAGTCCCTCGACTCCAGCGCGAGAAACCGCTTCACGGCCGCGTCCTCCAACGAGTGGAAAGCGATAACGACCAGGCGCCCGCCTGCGGAGAGGATCTCCACAGCTCCTCGCAGGCCCTCATCGAGAGCGCCCAGCTCGTCGTTGACATGCATGCGGACGGCCTGAAACGTGCGGGTGGCAGGGTGGATGTCCGCCGGCCAGGCGGCTCTCGGAATCGCTGCCTCGACAGCGGCCGCCAGCTGTCGAGTGCTCCGAAGAGGCCGGCGGTCGACGATAAATCGAGCAATGCGAGTCGCCCATCGTTCTTCACCCAGGCTCCGGATGAGGCCGGCCAGGTCGCGCTCCGTCAGGCCGTTGACCACCTGGGCGGCGGTGAGCGGGCTGCGTCGATCCATGCGCATGTCCAGCGGTCCGTCTTGGCGAAAGCTGAAGCCTCTCGCCGGGTCATCGAGCTGGGTGCTGGACACGCCGAGGTCGAAGAGCACGCCGTCGGCGCGATCGAAGCCGGCCTCCCGCGCAATGAGAGCCAGGTCGCGGAAATCGGCCTGCCGCAAGACAGGTGGCGGGCCTGACCGGTCGTGAGCCGCCAGGGTGACCTTCGCCTCCGCGAGGGTCGCCTCGTCGCGGTCGATTGCCAGGAGGCGGCCACCGGGCTGGAGGCGCTCCGCTATCAGCCGCGAGTGGCCGCCCGGGCCGACGGTACAGTCGACGACGACCGCACCCGGTCGGGCCTGCAGCAGCTCTATGGACTCTTTTGAAAGTACTGGCGTATGTCGAGGAGCCTGGCCCCGCTGATCAACCACGCTCCTGAATTACCCGATCGGCCAGCTCGTCGAACCTGCTGACCGCGTCGTCGGAGTAGGCATCCCACCGCTCCTCGGCCCAGATTTCGACGCGAGCGCCGTTCCCGATCACCGCAACGGTGGATCGCGGCTCGATGCCGGCGAGCCTGCGCTGCTCCGCGCTCAGGCTGGCCCGGCCCTGTCCGTCGAACTCGCAAGCGACCGCCTTCGAGAAGAGGGTGCGGGACAGTGCTCGCTGCTCCTGGCTGAGTAGCGGATCCTGCAGCCCGCTGGCGAGGCTCTCCCACTGGTCCGGCGGGTAGATCGTCAGGATGCCGTCCTGGCCGACCGAGATGTAGCTGCCACCTTCGGGCAGCTGCCTCCGAAAGGCCGCAGGAATCGCCAGACGCCCCTTCTCGTCGACCCGGACCCTGTGGGTGCCCCAGAACATCAGGACCTACCTGGCAGTCGATGGAGCTTCCGGGGGAGCTCCAGCAGGCTCCCCCGGCACACCGCTCAGGATCGCGGCTGAGGGGAGAAGTGGCCGGGTGGGATGGTGCTGGGACGTGTGCCATGTCGTCTGCTGCATCTCTGGTTGTCGCGTTGAGTGGTACACCACTTCTCCCCACATTTCACCGCGATTCGCCACGAAGAGTAACCACTCCTCGCGGGGCTGTCAACTCCAGACCACAAGATGTGGGTACGGCGGGCACCAGTTATCCGCTGAATTGCGGAAGATGTAGCCCCCCATTGATGGACTCACCCTAGATGTGGGGTGTAACCAGTAATCGAAGAATTTCCACTCGCTAGGTGGGGCGGTGTGGGGAATGAGTGGCTGGCTCAGGCGAAAACGGCCGCGTCACCCGCGGATGAGGTCAGCTGAGCTGGTCGCCTACCTCTGGGGGGTGCTCCCTGGACGGACGGTCCTGAGGTCGAACCACGGGCGCCGTGCGTGTCACAAGCGCCCGGAACGTGTACCAGCACGGTCGGTCGCCGCGAAGCAACCACCACGGCGGTTCACCGCAATGTGGCAGCAGGAATAGATCGGGTCCCTCCTCCCTCACTGACGGCCAAGGATACAGGTCTGTGGTGGCGGCGTATTGCTCGTACCGCGACGTCACCCACCCGACGGACCGGCTCTGGCGCTGTGCAGCTTGGCGTTGTGGACCAGCATCTCGATGGCGAGGTCGTAGTGGACGGGCTGCCCGGCATCCAGAGCCATCGGTGTCATGCCGTCGATCTGATGGCTCTGCTCGCAGGCTCGTTGACGCAGATGAGCACTCCCGCCGCTGGCGGAGTCGAGGCGGGGTGGTGGCGGCACAATCGGCCTGCCATCGCGGGTTTCGAAGCGCAGCTCACCGTCTGGGCTGCCAAGGATTCGATAGTGGCCGTCATGCAGCCGTGCATGGTGGAAGTTGCACAGGGACAAGCCATTTGCCAGGTCGGTGTGACCGCCCAGCTCCCAGGGGATGAGGTGATGGAGATGGGTCCACCGAGCCGGCACCCCGCAGCCCGGGAAGCGGCAGGTGCCATCGCGAGCCTGCATTGCCCGCTTCTGGGGCCTGGTGAACAGGCGCCGGGCGCGGCCCACGTCAATCGGCAGCGCGTCCCGCTCGGTGATCGCTACCACCTGGGCGTCACAGCCCGGGCGGCGAGCCACCGCAGCCGCGGTGGGAGTGCCGTCTTCCAGGTGACAGCGACCGTTGGGGTCCTCACCGGTCAGCACGCCCACGTCTACGTGGACCACCAGCTGGCAGGACTCAGGGTCGCTGACCAGACCCTCGGGGCTGCCGGCCAGGGCGCTCGCTTGCTCGCAGATGGCCACCAAGGAGTCGGCTCGCCGCGCTGCCCAGCGGTCCTCGGCCGGGTCGGGGACGGCTGAGGTGTCCTTGATGGATACCGGCGGCTGCTCAGCCGCGACCGCCTCCAGGGCGGTCATCACCACCGCCGCGTCGGCGGCCGGCAGCAGTGCGGTCAGACGCACCATGCCGTTGTCCTCTTTGAAGGTCCAGAGCCCGCGCCGGGCCAGCTGGGCCTCAGCCCGCTCGTGGGAGTCGGCCACCTTGGCCCCCTGGTAGGCCAGGCAGATCTTGATCAGCTGGGATCCCGAGACGGTCTGAGGCAGCTCCACCCAGACCTCCTGGTCTTCGGGAGTGGCCACCTGGCAGATGAAGCGCACCTTGTCGTAAGAGAGCGAGCCGGAGGCGAAGGCCTCGGCCACCTGGGGCAGCTCGACCAGGGCGTGGCCCACCCGCACCAGCTCTCGAGCCGAGATGCGTCCCATGCCCAGATGGATGGTCAGCCAGTGCACGACCGAGAGGTAGCCGTCACCTGCCCAGGCGCCGTCGTCGTCCAGCCTGGCGACCTTGAGCGCCAGCTCGGCCTGCGCTGAGTAGATGTGAGCGGCCAGCTCGCGCACCGGCGCGCGCGCGGGCTCCAGGGCCTCGATGTCTGGGAAGGGTGAGGGGCCGGTCAGCATTGCCTCTCAAGTCTAACAAACATGCGTTCGTCTGTCAAGCAGGCCTTGCACCGCACGGTCGAGGCGCCGGCGACATTGACGGCAAGGGCTGGCGTATCTCCTGCTCCGGGACACTGGATGGTCTCTTCCCGACCTGCCTACAGCCCAATCGTCCCGTGCCTCAGGTAGTGGCGATAGCGATGACGACCCACGACCGCCCGCCTCTGACCACCTGGACGGTGTCGAACGTCTCCTGAAGGGCGGTGATTACGTCCTGGCCGGTCCAGCCCGCGAGAAGCCGGTAGCTCAGGCCGAGGCACCGTACAAGGATCCCGCCCGGCCCGTGCGGCACGAGGCGCAGGTCGATGACGAAGAACCGGCCGCCAGGACATAGCGCGTCCCGGACGTTTCGGAGTGCGGTATGGACGTCGGCCATGGCGCTGATCGCGAACGTCGCGATCGCGGCGTCTACGTCGTGTCGAGCCAGGTCCGGTTGCTCCATGGCTGGCTGGCTGCCGTCACCCCGGCGCACCTCGACGTTCTGCCAGCCCTGCCGCTCGACCAGTTCCCAGGCCCGCTTAACCATGCCCGGGCTGTAATCGATGCCAATCACCCTGCCCTCCGCGCCAACGGCTGTCCGCAGCGCCGCGAACTGCTGACCGGCCCCGCACCCGACGTCGAGCACCGTCTCCCCGCCGTGCAGGTCAAGGTGCTGGAGGATGAGCGCCCGGATAGCGCCCTGCCACCGCTCGGCCCAACGACCGCGTGAGCTGAGAAGGTCCCATAGCCGGCGGCCCCGCCGGAGCGATACATAGTAGCGGGCAAGGTTCGAGGTCGGTTTTGGCAGTTGCAATGCGACTGCATTGTAATCCAGTTGGAGGCATTAGACAATGCAGATGCATTGCTACAGTTCGCTCATGCCCAGGCAGTTGACCACGACGCGCGGCGGCGGCTGATCGCCGAGGCCCTCTGGCGGGTCGCGAGCAGGCACGGGCTGGACGCCGTCAGCCTGCGCCACGTCGCCGCTGAGGCCGGCGTGTCCATGGGTTTGGTCCAGCACTACTTCACGACGAAGGAAGACATGCTGCGGTTCGCGCTGGAGACCATTGGCGAGCGCGTCACTCAGCGTATCGGGCACAGGGTTGCCGCCTTCTCCGACCTGAGCGACCCGCATGGGCGAGTCCGCACCGTGCTTCTCGACCCAGCAGACCGGTCAGACGGCCGCTGAGCTCGATCCCCACCACGAGGCGGTCGTCCTGCTCTCCCTCTTGGAGAGACTCGCCGCACATACCCTCGCCGGACACCGCGGACCTGACGCGGCACTGGCGACCTTCAACCGCCAGCTGCGACAGCTGTTCCACACCAGCGATCTCCCGACGCACTGATTTCTTTGGAAGCACCCCCCAACTTAAGATGCCGGCAGGTCAAACGCCGCTAACCGTAAGGACGACATTTCCCGTCTTCTGCTCCGTTTCGACGTACCTGGTCGCGTCGACCACGTCCTCCAGCGGATAGGACCGGTCGATGACCGGCCTGTACTTTCCGGCCTCGAGGAGGTCCTTGAGGAAGAGGACGTCCTTCTTGGTGTATCGCGGTGGTATCGAGAAGATCACTTTCTTGTCTCCGGTCCGCGGGGTCCACAGCGCCAGGATGAGATTCCGCAGCCCGTCGGTCGCCAGGTAGCTGCCGCCGCGCTTCAGCGAGCCTCTGCAGCGCCTGAACGAGTGCTTGCCGACCGCGTCGAAGATGACGTCGTACGTCTCGCCGTTCTTGGTGAAGTCTTCCCGCGTGTAATCGACCACCCTGTCGGCTCCCAGCGATCTCACGAGCTCGAGGTTCTTCGTATTGCACACCGCAGTGACGTCGGCTTCGAAGTACTTGGCCAGCTGCACCCCCGCGGTGCCGATGGCCCCGGACGCGCCGTAGATGAGGATCCTCTGCCCCTTCCGGAGATTTGCCAATCTCAGGCACCACAGTGCATTGAGGGCTCCGTCGCATATTGCCGCAGCCTCCTCGAAGGTCATACCGGCCGGCTTGTGTGCGATACGGGCGCTTTCCCTCATGCAGATGAACTCCGCATGTGCCCCGAAGCTGAAACCACTCGAACCGAAGATCTGGTCACCGACAGCGAACTCGGTGACGGCTGCGCCGACAGCTTGGACCTCCCCCGCCAGCTCGGTGCCCAGGATCCGCTGCCTCGGTCGGCGGATGCCCGAGACGAGGCGGCTGATGACCGTGACGAGGAGGCCGCTACGCCGGTTGGCCTCACGCGTCGCGCAGTCCGCCCGGGTGACCGTCGTGGCGTGGATCCTGACGAGTACTTCGTCCTCCTCGGGAACGGGCCGCTCGACGTCTTCGAGTCGCAGCACGTCCGGCGGTCCGTACCTGTCGTAGACAACTGCCCTCATGAATCTCCCATCCTTCTATCGTTTGGTTGCGACCCCGGGCGCTATTCGCCCGCGAAGACCGGGAGGTGGGCCGAGAGCGGACTGTAAGCCGGGTTCTGTTCCCCCGGGTCACCCCGGGGGCGGTGACCATCTATCTGGGACGCCAGTCTCCCGGCGCCTCTAGCGACCGCTACCCGAGGGCTCGGCGAGCAACCTTCGCTCCGACCGGACCGGCTGGCCCGGCTGGGGATCGCCCTCCTATTTGGTCTTGCTCCGAGCGGGGTTTACCTGGCCGGCCGGTCACCCGACCGCCGGTGGGCTCTTACCCCACCATTTCACCCTTGCCGGCTCGCGCCGGCGGTGTCATTTCTGTGGCACTTTCCTTCGGGTCACCCCGACTGGGCGTTACCCAGCGCACTGCTCTTCGGAGCCCGGACTTTCCTCCCCGCCCCACAAAGGGGCGGAGCGGTCACCCGTCCGCCTCGGCCCAGGCCGATCTTACCGCGACCCGACCTTCAGCAAACCGCCTCGTCGATGGCCTTGTTGGCCAGGGCGTCGGCGCCACGGTTTCGTTCCCTGGGTACGTGGCGCACGATGACCCGAGGAAACGAGCGCAGCAACCCCGTGGCCTGGCGATGGAGCGGGGCCAGTTCGCTGTTGCGGACCCTGTAGGTCCCGAGCATCTGCTTCACGACCAGCTCGGAGTCCATGTAGACCTCGAGCCGGTCAGGCTTCCACTCCGAGGCCTTGCGAAGGCCGTCGATCAGCGCCAGGTACTCAGCCTTGTTGTTGGTCGCCGTGCCTGCGAATCGGCAACCACCCCAGAGCCTCATGCCCTGGTCGTCCTCAATGACCATCCCCAGTCCGGCCGGGCCGGGATTGCCGCGTGCGGCGCCGTCAGTGAACAGCCGAAGAACTTTCATGCAACCACCAGGATGCGGCCACAGTTGTCGCACTGCAGAAGTGCTGCACGCCTCACCGCCTGCATGCCGCTCGACGTGACAGTTACGTGGCAGGCCTGGCACTGGTTGCCGACGACCTCAGCGACGGGATCGGATATTCGCGCCCGCACCCGCCGATAGGCTCGCTGCCAGTCCGCCGGCACCTGAGCCCATGTCTCTTCTCGCTCTGCCTCGACCTGGGCCAACTCCGATGTCAGCAGGTCGAGGCGCGCACGCAGCCCAGGGGCCGCCGCGGCCGCTTGGTCTCTGGCCGCTGTGAGCTCACGCGTCAGGCGCGATACATCGGCCTCCAGGTTCTCTTGCTGTTCCATCAACAGTAACTGGGCGTCCTCCTCAACACCCACTGCCGCCTTGAGGTGTTGCACCTCATCCTGCATTTTCATCAGCTCGGTCGGGTTTCGGATCCGGCCGCTCATCAGCTCCCGCTCACGCGCCCGCAGGCGCGTCCGTCGGCCCTCGACCTCACGCTCGCGCTCCCGCAGCCGGAGGTCCACGTCTCGTCGGGCCGTCTGAGCCATGGCGTGCTCTCGCTCCAGGCGTTGAGCTTCGACATCGTCCAGCAGCATGGCCTCGAACCGCGCAATCTGGCCACGGATGTGACCGGCGCGCTGGTCGAGGCGCTGGTGGTGAAGAGTCATCTCAGGAGCGTTCATACGGTCTGACCAGCAGGACTGTATAGGAGTGTCTGCCCTGCGACATGGTCGCGCGTAGAGCGACACGATAACCGGCCGGGCCCAACCAGGCAAGCAGGTGGTCGGCGTGCTGCTGTGGCTGCAGCACGAGCCATTCCAGGGTCCTGGCGACAGCCGGGGCGGACTCCAGGATGCGTGCGATCGTGTGCCCACCGAGACCGGCGAGCACCACGCCCTCGACCTCGCCGGATCCCAAGACCTCCAGCCCCTCGCCCTGCCGGCAGTCGAGGTCGGGCAGTGCCGCCCGCAGCCGGGAGTATGGGCCGGGCCGCCGCTCCGTGGCGATTACATGCAGGCCGCGCGCGCTCAGGTGCCTGGCGAGCTGGCCATCGCCGGCGCCGATGTCCGCCACCGACGCCGCCCCCGCGGGCACCACACCTGCCACGGCTCGGAGGCGGGGCGGCATCCGGCTGCCGCGGGGCGTGCGGACGGCTTTCATGCTTGTCTACTCGATCACGGCCAACACCTGGCCTTCCTGCACTACGTCCTGCTCTCTCACCCGGATTTCGCGAACCATTCCAGCGGTGGGCGCGGTGACCGGGATCTCCATCTTCATCGACTCGAGGATGATCAGGACGTCATCTTCCGCTACCTGGTCACCCTCACTGGCCTCGACCTTCCATACGTTGCCGACCAGTTCCGCCCGCACTTCGGTCATCCGGGTGCTCCTCCTCCCTGCTCAACGCCGACTGGTTGTGTCTGCAGCCCCAGCTGCCGCCGGGCCTCCGCGATCGAAGCCGCGGCCCGGCCCTGCTCGCGGCACATGGCGACCGCTTTCTCGACCAGCTCGCCGTTGCTGCTCGCCATCCGGCCCGGTTCGAGATAGAAGTTGTCTTCCAGGCCCACTCGGATGTTGCCGTCGAGGGCGATGGCAGCCGCCACCAGCGGCCACTGGTTCAACCCAATCCCGATCACCTGCCAGTGAGAGTCGAGCGGAAGTGACCCCACTTGGTGGACCAGGTTGCGGGTGGTTCCTGGAATGCCGCCAAGCACTCCCATGATCAGGCTGAACTGGTACGGCGGCTGCAGCACGCCCATGTCGATGAGCGGCGCGGTATTGCCGACGTGACCACAGTCGAAGCACTCCATCTCCGGCCGAACGCCCGCCCGGTTCATCGTCTCGAGGAAGAAGCGGATGTCGGAGAACGGGTTGGCGAAGACGTGGTCGTGGTAGAACTGCTTCCGCTTCTCGGAGTAGATGGCGTAGTTCATCGAGCCCATGTTCAGGGCGGCCATCTCAGGCTTCAGCTCTCTGATGTGCGCGATGCGCTCTTCTGCCGGGATGCCGACGGCACCGGTTGAGAAGTTGATGATCACGTCTGTCCGGGCGCGGACCTCGGCCATGATCTCGGCGAACGTCTCGCGCGACCATGTCGGCGACCCGTCCGGGTTGCGTGCGTGGATGTGAACGATGGCGGCGCCCGCCTCGGCCGCACGGCGAGCCTCCTCGCCGATCTCAGCCGGCGTGTACGGAATTGCGGGGCAGTGCTCGCGGCGCGTCAGCGCCCCTGTGAGCGCCGCCGAAACGACGACTCGATGCTCTGTGCTCATACCGGGATGTTTCCGTGCTTGCGCCACGGCCGGTCGATGCGCTTCCCTCGCGCCTGCTCCAGGCCGTGGATCACCACCCGCCGCGTCTCGGCCGGCTCGATCACGTCGTCGATCATCGCCCAGCCGGCGGCGATGTACGGGTTGATCGTTTCCCGGATCTGCTGCACCAACTGCGCCCGCACGGCGGCGGGGTCATCGGCCGCCTCGACCTGCTTGTTGAAGATGATGTTGACCGCCCCCTCCGGTCCCATCACCGAGATCTCGGCGAACGGCCACGCGACCAGGAGGTCGGGGTGGTACCCGCGCCCACACATCACGAAGTAGCCCGCGCCGTAGGCCTTGCGCATGACCACCGTGATCTTCGGCACCGTCGCTTCCGACGTCGCATAGAGCATCTTGGCGCCGTGCCGGATGATCCCCTCCTTCTCGACCGCGGAGCCGACGATGAAACCGGGGACGTCGACCAGGTAGAGCAGTGGCACGTTGAACGCATCGCACATTCGGATGAAGCGTGCGGCCTTGTCGGCGGAATCGGAGTCCAGCGTGCCTCCCTTTTGCATCGGCTGGTTCGCGACCACCCCGACGGAGTGCCCACCCATGCGCGCAAAGCCGATCACGAGGTTCTTGGCCCAGGTCGGTTTGATCTCGAACCATGACTCACGGTCCGCGATCAGCCTGATCACCCGCCTGACGTCATACGCCGCTCGGGGGTTGGTCGGGACGAGCTTCTCCAGTCCTTCGACCAATCGATCTGGTGGATCATCCGTGGGGCCGTACGGGGGCTCCTCTGTGTTGCTCGAGGGCAAGTAAGAGAGGAAGCGCCTCACCGTCGCGATGCACTCGGCGTCGTCTGCGACCTCGTTATCCCCTACTCCCGACTCGTAGCAGTGCACCTGCGAGCCGCCCATGCCGTGGTCGGTCACGTCCTCTCCGGTGGCAGCCTTGACCAGACGGGCCCCGCCCAGCGACATGCTGCTCGTGCCCTTCACCATTGGCACGAAGTCGGAGAGGCCCGGAATGTACGCGGTGCCGGCGGCGCAGGGCCCCATCATGGCGGCCACCTGCGGGATCACACCCGACATCGTCACCTGGTCGTAGAAGAGGTAGCCGGACCCGGCGAAGGTGGAGCCGGCTGCCTCCTGGATGCGGGCTCCGGCCGAGTCCAGAAGCCAGACGATCGGTTTGCGGTAGCGGAGCGCCATCTCGCGCACACGGGCGCACTTGTACTGCTCGCCCACCGCCCCCATCGAGCCGGCCATGACAGTGAAGTCGTAAGCGATCACCCACACCTGGCGGCCGTCCACGAGCCCGTGCCCGGTCACGACTCCGTCGGCTGGCGTTTGCTCGGGCGCTGAGACCTGGTTGCCGCGCATCGGCTGCTGGTGGGCCAGCAGACCGAACTCCACGAAGGAGCCCGGGTCGAGCAGCAGGTCTATGCGCTCGCGGACCGTCAGCTTGCCGCGCTCGTGCTGCCGCGCGATGCGATCCGCGCCGCCCATCTGGAGGTTGCGTGCTTTGCGGTCGCGCAGCTCCGTGACCTGGTAGGCGAAGTCGTCAGTCACTTCCGTCACCGGCTGGATTGTATTGGTGCCGGTCGGAGTCAGGATGGCAGCGGCGACCGTGCGACGAACATGCCCGTGGCTTTACTTACTTGGAAGCAGCCGTCCCGCTCGATGAGGGCGGCGACATCACGCCGAAGCGCGTCCCGGTCCACCGCGCGTCCCGCTGACATGGACAGCACGTAGGCGACGACTGCGTCCGGGTCTGTCACCTCGAGCCGGTCTTCGTAGTGATGGAGCTCGACCTCGGCGAAGGATGAGCGGAGCTGATCGCGACCGGTCTCCAAGCCAAACGCTCGGGAATGTCGGTCGAAGGCTTCCTCCAGCGAGTGCGCCGCCAGCAGGCTGTCGATTTCATGCATGTGAGCCAGCCCGTTGGTGACCGCGTACAGGACACTGTCGGGTTTCAACACCTCGGCGAACCCGGCGATCGCGCGGCGCCGATTTGGCACGTGATAGAGCATGTGATTCGCGATCACGGCGTCGAATGTGCCCGGGCCGTGAGGCATCGCCTCTGCATCGGCAACCTCGAAGTCGAAGCGGTGACTGCCAAAACGGCGGCGAGCTGCTTCGACCATCCCCGGCGATAAGTCCGATAACACGATGCGCCAACCCGGAGCAATGCTGGCCAGGTTTGCCGCCCACAGGTTGCCGGGCCCGCACCCAACCTCCAGGACCCAGGCTCGCGAAGGGAGTTCGAGCTGGTCGAAGATCCAGCGCTGGAGCCCGACCGGGTTGACGCTGAACCGTTCGTGAAGCGCTGCGCGAGCGTTCAGGTTCGTGTCATCGCGGTACTGGACCTCGCGGAGGTAGGCACGATCGCTCATCCGCTGATGAGGTCCTCCCGCTTCCCCCAGAGCTCCAGGAAGCGGTGGTAGTTGCGCCGTGAGCGGCGCTCGCGCACCTCCTCGCTCAGCTCTTCCCAGAGGCGGTGTTGGTGTCGCTCCACAGGGAGGCCCGCGACCACGACCGCCCGACCGCCCCGACCGCCCACCTGGTCGCGCAACTTGAAGCACAGCTCGAAATCGGCCAGGCGGTAGAAGCGAAACTTGCGGTCGAAGCCACCTGCCTCCAGTGCCCCGTGCCGTCGAAAGGCGAGCACGTAGCCTTCCAATGCGTCCACCTCAGGGCCGGTGTGGGCGTGGAAGTGGCCGATCCTGCCCTCGCCGCGAACGCCGTAGGCGCCCGCGGCGGCTACGCTCGGGTCCGACAGGGCGTCGACCAGCGGGCCAGCGACGTCTCCGATGAGCTCAACGCCTGGGTCGAAGAGCACGACGACGTCGCCGGTTGCCGCCTCGAGTCCGCGGTTGGCGGCGTCGGCCCATCCCTCAGGCGGCTGGACGGCGAGGATTCGGACCCGCTCGCCTCGCCGGCCGGCCAGGCGATGCGACACTTCGGCGTTGCCCGAGTTGTCGACCACCAGCGCCTCGAAGTCGTGGGCTGTCGTGTGCTGGAGGACACCGCTCAACCAGCGGTCGACGTCGTCCGGCCAACCGTGGGCCAGCGTGAGCATGGTGACTGCCCGCCGTACCGGAGGCGGCTCGATCTCGTTGAGTTGGCTGCCTTCATGGGTGTCCACAACCTCCCAGCCGCCTTCGCGAAGGCGTTCCCGGATGAGGTCCGCCGCGGCGAAGTCCCTGGCCTCACGAAAGGCTGCACGCTGGCTGAGGAGCTGCTCCGCCTGCTGACGGTCGATGGTGGTGCCCCTACTGCCCCTTCTTGGCTTTGACCGCCTCGGTCAGTTTCGGCAGGATCTTGAGCGCATCGCCGACGACCCCCAGATCGGCCATCTTCAATATCGGCGCATCACGATCCTTGTTGATCGCCACGATCACCTTGGCGCCCTTCATGCCAACTGTGTGCTGCATGGCGCCCGAGATACCGGCCGCGATGTACACGCCAGGCCGGACGGTCTTGCCGGTCTGCCCCACCTGCATCGCATACGGCACCCAGCCCGCGTCGACGACGGCGCGGCTCGCGCCAGCCGCGGCGCCGAGTGCGTCCGCCAGCTCGTGCACGAAGTGGAAATTCTCGGGGCCACCCAGGCCTCGGCCGCCTGAGACGACGATCTTTGCATCCTCCAACTTCACCTGGTCAGCGGCCTCCTGAACGCGCTCGACCATCCGCGCCCGCTTGGAACCATCGGCAATTGAGGCGGCTACCTCAACCACAGCCGCCTCACCGCCACTTTCGCTGATCTCGAAGGACTTGGGCCGAATGAGGACGATGGCCGGCTTGGCGTTCGCGCGATAGGACGCCACCTTGGCACCGCCGAAGTAAGGAACCTTTGCTACGAATCCGCCATTGGCCGCCTCGACGTCCATCGCGTTGGAGATCAACCCGGTGCCGAGCCGCGCAGCCAGTCGACCAGCCACTTCGCGAGAGTCGGGGCTGAAGCCGAACAGGATCAGGTCCGGGCCCTCTTGGGGCAGCAGCGCCGCCAGACAATCTGTTGCGGGTTCAGCGACGTATTCGGCGAAAGCGGCGTCTTCATTCGCGAACACGCGCGCTGCCCCATGCTTGCCCAGGGCTGCCGCGGCCTTGTGAGCCCCAGGGCCCAGCGCTACTGCGTCCACCTCCCCGAGTTCACGGGCCCGGGTAAGAAGCTCGAGGGCCGTGGTTGTCAGGCGGCCCTGGTTCAGCTCCGCGTAGACCCAGATCTTTGGCATCTCTGTTCCTCCGGCCTCTAGATGATTGATTCCGATTGGCGGCGACAGATTCGGCGGCCAGGTGCCCCAGATCGTGGGTCTGCGCCGAGGACCGGAGCGAGCCCATTCGTCAATGGGTGAGCGAGGACCGCAGAAGCA
>Ga0070699_100000354_pt1 | contig 44648 bp, 38 predicted proteins | sample KBSK1503metaG_FD_65473 | JGI IMG/M metagenome (GOLD analysis project Ga0070699, IMG submission 65473) | Corn, switchgrass and miscanthus rhizosphere microbial communities from Kellogg Biological Station, Michigan, USA - KBS K1-50-3 metaG | ecosystem: Host-associated > Plants > Roots >... | reverse complement strand
GATAAGCTCAACAAGAATCACTTGACCCGCAACTTGGTTCATCGACTGGAGCGCTTGGGCTACTCAGTCACGCTGTCGCCCCAGCAAAAAGCGGCATAGGCTAGTTAATTTTCATGACAGATGGGTGGGACGATCGAGACGTCCAAGCGTATGCTAACAAACGAGCGTTCGTCGAAATTCTTCGGATCGAGCACGGTGCAATTTATGTTGGTGGAGATTTTGAACTCATCCGCCACGCGCCAGTCATAGCCATACGAAGACAATCCATAAGAGATGACGCCCTCGCGTACCTGCTTATCGGCAAGGGGGTTAATCATGGCGTGTTCCAGCGCATTCTTACCGATCCAGCGGTCACGGTGATTGGGTAATTTTGTAATTGCGGAAATTGCAGAGCAATAGCAATAGCCCCGAAATCCCGGCGCGCTCGCGAAGTTTGCAAAATTCCCGATAACACAATTACTCAACAGTGTTGCGGCCGGGCTGGAGCAATTCGCTGAAACCGAGGGGCTGCCAGTTTACGGGACGGATGCTCCCGTTGACAATCTCGGATATCTCCCTTAGCATCAAGCACTTGAGGCACCATTCTGACGCCGCATCCGGGGGCCGCTCGTGATTAAGCTCGATATCATTAACGAAGTGGTGGCAAAAACCGGTATTACTAAGACCAAAGCCGAGATGGCTGTCGAGACAGTCTTCGAGAGCATGAAGAAGGCCCTGGCTCGCGGCAATCGTATTGAGCTGCGAGGATTTGGCGTGTTCAACGTGCGACCGCGAAAGACCGGCATTGGCCGCAATCCGCGAACCGGAGCAGAGGTCTCGATCCCCCCAGGCAAAGCGGTCAGGTTTAAACCTGGTAAAGAATTACAGTCGATTGATTGATTTCCCGGCTTGTCCTGTGGCTATCGCCTCCTGGGATTTGGGGGGGGTCCTTCGAGATCGCCGCGGTGCATTGCACGGATCTGACCCGCAAGCAGCCTACTCCTTCGATATTGCGAGTGGAACGCAGCCGAGCCTCTTCCGACCGTAGTAGGATCGGATAAGCCGCAGAGCTAATCGCATGTCGGATCCGACTCCTCCAATTCTTTCTTCGACAACGGAGTATTACCGTCCGGTAGCGGTGCATGCCGCCCGGCCGCCTCGGCCACGGTACTGGTTGCATGCCCTGCTGCTGCTGGCGACTTGCTTCACCACTCTGGTCATGGGCGCACGAATGCAGTACAACTTCGTGCACGGGCAACCGCCGCTGTCTTTTAGCGATGAGCCAATCGGGGGTGAGTTGATCCCCCCCTTTCCCGCATCGTGGATGTTCTCCCATCCAGCGCGGCTTCTAGGCGGTATTCCGTTTGCTGCCACCGTTATGCTGTTTTTTCTGGCCCACGAGATGGGGCACTATCTGTGCTGCCGCCGTTACGGAATTTATTCGACGCTGCCTTTTTTTATTCCGATGCCGACACCGTTCGGAACCATGGGCGCGGTCATCCTGATTCGTTCTCCCATTCGCTCGCGGACGGCGCTGTTTGATATCGCCATAGCTGGCCCCATCGCCGGGTTCGTAGTTGCGGCATTTGTTCTGGCGTTTTCGTTGGGACTATCGAGGCCTCTGCCGCTGAATGCAGCCGCGCCCGGCTATGAACTGAGCTATCCGCTTTATTTTGCTTTGACCCAGCGCTTGCTCAGCTCCATCGGCGTGCTGCACGGAGCAGCAGCACTGCTGCCGTTGAATCGATTATTGCTGCACCCCACCGCAATAGCCGCCTGGGTGGGAATGTTTGCCACCACGCTCAACTTGCTGCCGGGTGGGCAGCTTGATGGCGGACACATTGTGTTTTCCCTGGCACCGCGTATACACAAGTTCGTGTCGCGGCTGACGATTCTGATCTTGCTGCCCATGGCGTATTACTTGTGGACCGGTTGGCTGGTCTGGGCAATCCTGCTGCAGTTAAGCAGCTTGCGGCACCCCCAGGTGGCGGAGTGGCCGCAGGTGTCGGGCGCGCGGACTTGGCTCGCTATTTTTGCCTTGCTCATGCTTGTGCTCACCATGATGCCGGCGCCGTTCGCGCACTCGTCGGTGCCAGAAATAGTGCGGCAATTTCGACAGCCGTAGGGTGGATCCTGGCTCTCAGTTTTCAGTTCTCAGTGCTCAGGAGAATCATCGCTCTAGGGTTGCTCTACATCAGCCAGAGCGCGTCGACATCGACGATCACCTGGGTCCGCGGGATCTTCTGCTCGGTGGCGTGGGCCAGCATCGCCCGCAGAGTGTTGTTCAACTTCTCGCGGCTTGGCGACTTCAACACGAAATGGTACCGGTAATCGCGTTTCAGCCGAATGATGGGCGCGGCTGCCGGACCCAGCACGCGCACTCCTTCGTGACGAGTCTTCTCAAACCAATTTCCCAGGATGCCGGACCACTGTAAGGCTTCATTGAGTTTGTCGCTGCGCACCAGCACATTGGCCAGCGAGGAGTATGGCGGATAGTGCATCCAACTTCGGAAGCGCAACTCCTTGTCGTAGAAACCGGTGAAGTCATGGCGGGCAGCGTATTGGACGGCGTAGTGATCCTGAAAATAGGCTTGCACCACGACTTTGCCAGGAGCGTTACCGCGACCGGCGCGACCGGCGACCTGTGTCAGCAACTGGAAGGTGCGTTCGGCGGCACGGAAATCGGGCAGGCCGAGTGCAGTGTCGGCGCCCACCACACCAACCAGCGTGACCCCATGAATGTCATGGCCTTTCGCGATCATCTGTGTCCCGACCAGGATGTCGAGCTCCCCTTCGTTGAGCGCGTTAAGAGTGCGTTCGAAGTCTTCCTGCCCGCGAACGGTATCCCGGTCCAGGCGGCCAATGCGTGCCTGGGGAAACATTCCATGCAGCAATTCTTCCAGCTTCTCTGATCCCGTCCCAAGAAAATAAACGTACTCACTGCCGCAGTGTACGCACGCCTTGGGTACGGGGGCGGTGTATCCGCAGTAATGGCAAACCATTTTCTGTTCGCGCTTGTGATGGGTGAGTGCGATGGCGCAATTCTTGCACTCAAGAGTCTTGCCGCAAGTGCGGCACAGAACCAACGGGGAATATCCGCGGCGGTTGAGCAGAACCATGACCTGCTCTTTCTTGTCGAGGCGCTCCTTGATCTCAGCAGCCAGTTTGCGCGAGATGACCTGCTCTTGCCCAGTTTCCTGGAATTCCTGACGCATGTCGACGATTTCCACTTCGGGCAGCGGACGCCGCTCGACGCGGTCCGGCAACTCGAGGAGCGTATATCTATTCTTCTTCGCGTTGTAGTAAGACTCCAGCGAGGGCGTCGCTGAACCCAGTACCACGACCGCATTCGCCATCTTGGCCCGCATGACCGCTACGTCGCGAGCGTGATAGCGCGGTGTTTCCTCCTGCTTGTAAGAGGAATCCTGTTCTTCGTCCACGATCAACAGTGCCAAATCGCCAACCGGGGCGAACACCGCGGAGCGCGTACCTACCACCATTCGCGCCTCTCCCCGCTTGATGCGGTGCCACTGCTCGGCTCGTTCCTTGTCGGAGAGTGCAGAATGCAGAATAGCCACTTCATCGCCGAAAGTCTGATGCAGATCAGCAGCTACGGCAGGCGTGAGGCCAATTTCCGGGACGAGTAAGATCGCGGATCGTCCAGCGTCAAGGACAGCGCGCATGCCTGCGAGATAAACGGCGGTTTTGCCCGAGCCGGTAACGCCATGTAGAAGCATGCCGGCAAACTTGCCGGCCTCGACAGCTTCGCGGAGGCGGGCAAGCGCGGATTGTTGGGCGGGATTAAGCTCGAACTGCGGAAGTTGAGGCCGGGCTGTGCTGCGCGAAATCGCGAACTCCGCGGGCTCTTCGATGATTTCCATCAGGCCGCGCTTCACCAGTGTGGCGAGCGTGCTGCGCGACACCTCGAGTGATTGCAGCATTGCAAGGCTGATCCGGCCACCGGCTGCAGCCACCGTATCGACAATCTGGCGCTGGTTGGCATTGAGTTTGCCTTGTGCGGACTTGAGCCGCGCGACCCTAATGGTGCGCGTGGCATCACGGGCGCCCGAAACGTCTTCGCGAGCGAGCCATTTCTTGCGCACCATCCCAGCCAGGACGGATTTAGAAACACGGGTCGCAGCCCGCAAGGTTTCTTGCTTTACCGGTTGCGGTGATAAGTGGTCGAGGGAATTCCGCGTGGATTCAAATCCCGACACATAGTCCAAGACTCGAAACTCAGCCAGTTGTTCCTCTGGAGTGAGCCGCGAACGCGCAGATGATCCCGACAATCCCGCCGTATGCAGGGCCGCGAGGCCCCCATCGGTAATCCGATAGGTGATCGATCGCTTGAATTCCGCGCTCAACGGCAACATGGTGCGGAAGACTTCACCCAGCGGAGCCAAATAGTAGTTGGCAATCCAGCGCCCCAGGCGCAGTAGTTGGTCGTCGAGCACGGGTGAGGCATCGAGCAAGCTAAGAACGTTTTTCGTTCTAACCGACGGTTTACGATCATGCAGTTCGACCACGATGCCGGTCATCCGCTGCTGGCGAAAGGGCACCAACACACGGCCGCCGACGACGGGCATGGTGGCTTCTGGATCACCCGATGGAGTCCCATCGTGTCGCGTGAGAGTTTGTTGGGTAGCCTGTAAATGCGTCTCCGCAGCCACACGGTAAGTGAAGACCATGTCCAGCGGCACGGGCAGCGCAACGTCGCAAAACTGGGGCATTGATCTCAGAGGATAGCAGCGATTGGCACAGCAGCGATCGTCGCAAAGAAATGAACCGCGGATCTACTCGGCGATCTTCTCAGGCGGCTTCAGTCCCAGATATTTCATCACCATCTGCAAATCTTTCCAGGCTTCGCCCTTCTGCCGCGGATCACGCAGCAGGAATGCTGGATGGTATGTGACGGCCAATCTGGTTCCCGGCCATGAGGGATCGCCGCCGGCGGGGCTGAAGTCATACCAGCGACCTCGCAACTCAGACATTGGCGCGTTGATGGCGAGCAGGTTTTTCGCGGCCACCGCCCCCAGCGCGACCACAGCCTTGGGTTTGATGACCGAGAGCTGGCGCAGGAGAAATGGCGAGCAAGTATCGCACTCGTCACGCTCAGGTGTGCGGTTTCCCGGCGGGCGGCACTTGACCACGTTGGCGATGTAGACATCTTCGCGGCGCAGGCCCATGGCATGGATCATGTTATTCAGCAACTGGCCAGCTCGTCCCACGAAGGGCTCTCCCTGCGCATCTTCATCGGCACCCGGGCCCTCGCCCACAAACATTAACTCAGCTTGCGGATTCCCGACGCCGAAGACGATCTGCTTGCGTCCTTGCTGATGCAACCTGCAACGGGTGCAGTCGCCCAGATCTTCGCGGATGATCCGGAGTGCGGCTGTGGCATCGGTGACGCTCCATTCGGGCTTGGGCGCGAGCACTTGGAGCGCCCCCGGTTCGGCCACGGCCGGTATGATCTTGGCAATTCTTTTTGCAGTCACTTCGTCTTGGGGGGATCCTGCGGATCTACCAGCCGCACCGAGATCAGCCACAGTCGATTCGAGCGCGACTGCAAGCTCGGCTTCGACAACGAGCGGTTCTGCTGCTAATCCTTCCCGGCGATAAAAGTCATAAATGCCCAATTCGTTGTAGTAGCGGATGCGATTGGCCAGCTCGCTCCGCAGTTCGGGATCAAGTATGGGCATCGAATCTAGAATCGGGCAGGAAGAAAGATTATAACCTCGGAGGGATGGGGGAACGGTTAAGGCATTTCGAGTCAACCGTGTTTATTTCTTGACCGGCGCGGACCGCTGCTGCCGTATATGCACGATCTGGTCGAGGACGCGCTGCGCGACCTCCCACTTCGTGGTCTCGGACACTTCGATAACCTCATGGTGAGTGATGATGGTGACAGCATTGCGTTCGGAGTCAAAACCAACGCCTTGGCGGGAAACATCGTTCACGACGATGGCGTCGAGATGTTTTGCAGCCAGTTTCTGACGAGCGTTCTCAAGAACGTTCTCCGTCTCGGCAGCAAAGCCAATTACAATTTGACTCGTCTTTCGCAGAGTAACTTCCTTCAGGATGTCGGCCGTGGCTTCGAGTTCGAGGGTCATCGCGCCTTTGCGTTTGATCTTTTGCGGCGCGGGAGATTTGGCCTGGTAGTCGGAGACGGCGGCAGTTTTAATTACTACAGAGGCCTGCGGCAACAGATTGAGCACGGCGTCGCGCATCTGTTCCGCCGACTCGACTCGCCTGAGTTCCGCAGCGCCAGGCGGTGTAAGCGCCGTGGGGCCGCTGACCAGCAGCACGCGAGCGCCGCGGCGCAGTGCGGCTTCGCTGAGAGCGTAACCCATGCGCCCGCTGGAGCGATTGGTGAGATAGCGTACCGGATCAATCTTCTCGCGGGTCGGCCCGGCGGTGATCAAAACGGTTTCACCGGCGAGATCCTGTGAAGCACCCAAGGCTTGGAGAACGGCGGCGACGATGGAATCATTTTCGGCAAGACGCCCGGGGCCAGTCATGCCACAGGCGAGATAGCCGGAATCGGGCTCGATTATCTTGACTCCACGTTGCCGCAGGATTTCTAGATTCGCCTGCGTCGCCGGATGATTCCACATGTTCACGTTCATCGCAGGCGCGACCACCACCGGCGCCGTGGTGGCGAGATAGAGCGTGGTGAGGAAGTCGGAGGCGATACCCTGGGCGAAATGGGCTAGAACGTCCGCGGTGGCAGGAGCCACGACCAGCGCATCAATCGACTGCGCCACCGCGATGTGTTCGATGGCGGATTCGATGTTGGCTTCATGTTCTTCACTGGCCGAGAACATCCCTGTAATGACTTTTTCGCCGGAGAGCGCGGCCAAGGTAAGCGGACGAACAAACTCCTGGGCGGCACCAGTCATAATGACTTGCACGCGAATGCCACGGTCCTGCAGCAAGCGGACAATCTCCGCCGCTTTGTAAGCCGCAATGCCGCCGGTAATGCCGAGGGCAATCTTCATGGATTGGTCACCGACCAAGCAAAAAGCACGGGACCGCATTTCCAATCGGCGACTGTCAACTGCCGATTGAAGCCGTCACTGAAACAGCTTGGCAAATCGGCACTGGCAAATTGCCCATGGGCAATGCCTAGCTATCTTGCCCCAGCACCTTGTCCAATACCTCACTAGCCTGCTCAGCCGGGCTGCGTAGTTCTGGAATTTCCCATTTCACCTTGCCGGCGCGGATCTCATCTTGCGCGATGCGACAAGGCTTACGGGAACTCGTGTCGACCACGGGCGGAGCGCCGGATTGCAATTGCCGGGCGCGCCGAGCCGCGACCAGGATGTAGCGATAGTTGCTATCGAACCCTTCCATCAACTTCATACGGTCTCCCTTGATCTTCGCCTGAGCGGCTGATCCGCTTCTTTCGAGAATGAAACCTACGCAGCATTCAGGCGCTGCGCCACGCCAAACCAACCCTTCCCCAACCCTTCGAAGCTCTGCTTTGCGAACCCTATGATTCTACTGCGTTCCACCCGAAACTGCTGGAGCGGCAAACGATGCGAGTATGGGTTGCACCCGGTTACGAATGTTCGCCAGTCGGCAGCTTTCCGCCAACTCCAAGACTTTACTCTCTTCCTCCGAGAAGGCCCGACCAGAGCGGCACAGACGCTCGGACCTCACAATCGCCTGCAGGCTCTCAATGGAGTCCTGCAGTTGGTCGTTTACCAGAATATAGTTGTATTTGTCATAATTCTCAATCTCACGAGTGGCCGTGACCAACCGGCGCTGAATAACCTCCTCGGTGTCCTCACTGCGTTTACGCAGGCGCCATTCCAGGGTCTTCCGGTCAGGTGGCAGAATAAAGATGCTGACGGCGTCAGGCAATCGCTGCTTGACTTGGCGTGCTCCCTGGACGTCAATGTCGAGAAGCAGATCATGGCCCTTTTGTTGCGACTCGCGCAGGAAGCGGCGGGCAGTGCCGTACAGATGACCGAAGACTTCTGCATACTCGAGGAATTCATCATCGCGAATCATTTGCTGGAACTCAGCGCGAGGAACAAAAAAGTATTGCTTGCCGTTCTGTTCGCTACGGCGTGCAGGGCGCGTGGTATACGAGATGGAAAAGTCCAGGTTGGGAACCATTTTTAGCAGTTCGCTGACCAGCGTGGATTTGCCGGACCCGGAAGGGGCCGAAATGATGTAAACCAGTGGCTTGTGAGCTGGAGGCATCATTCCAGGTTCTGTACCTGCTCGCGCGATTTTTCGATTTCCGCCTTCATGGCCAGCCCCGCTTCAGTAATGTTCAGCGCTTCGCCGGCAAGGCCAGAGATTTTCGAGAGCAGAGTATTAGCTTCGCGGTTCATTTCCTGCAACAGGAAGTCGAGCTTCTTGCCAACTTCTCCACCCTGATCAAGCAAGCCGAGAAAATGCTGGACATGAGTCTCCAGGCGGACGATTTCTTCTTGAATGTCGCTGCGATCTACAAGCAGGGCAGCCTCCTGCAGCGCGCGATCCTTGTCCGCGCTGGTGCCTAGCAACTCTTGAATTCGAGACTGAAGGCGTTCCACGTAGGTTTGCAGTACCGCACGGCGGTGTTGCTGAACACTCTTCACGGCTTCTGCCAGGTGGTCCATGCGCTCGCGCAGTTCGCGTTCAATGCTCCTGCCTTCCTCCTCCCGCATTTGATTGAGCCGCGCCAGTGCCTCGTCAACTTTGGCCATAACCGCAGCCTCTAGTACTCCATCGGCAGAGGCATCGGCGGAATCCAACGCGCCTGACATGCGCAATATGGCGTTGAGATCGGGGTCTGCCGCGAGGCCAAATTCAGCCGCGGCCGATCGGAAAGCGGCGATGTACCCTCCCACCAGGTCGCGGTTCAGAGCCAAGGGTTCGCCGGTGGCGCGCTCGAGGCTTAGCGAAACTTCGATGTGCCCGCGAGCGATTTTTTCCTTCAGTACTCGGCGCAGTTGCATCTCCAGGGAATCGGTGCCCGAAGGCAGGCGGAAGTGCAGGTCGAGAAAACGGTGATTGACGGACTTCAGGGAGAGAGAAAACCCGGGCCGGCCGTTGCTGGGTTGCAGACTGAGGGACTGCTGTGAGGCTCTTCCACCAGCCGCGCTGCGCATCTCGGCCTTGACCTGGGCAAAACCCGTCATGGAGCGAATCGGCATAGTCTACTATTCCGTCAAATTCCCAGCTTCCACTGGCACCTTCGACATTTCCGATTGCAGAGATGATCAGCCGCAGCTACCGTATTCCTCTATGTGCACGCGGTATCGGAGAGCCGCATTCCTCTCACATCAAACCTGCGCCACCCCTGCTCTCGGCGATTCGGCGAGAGCAAACTGCAACTCGTAGAGGCGGCGGTACGTGCCCAGCCTTGTCATCAACTCTTCGTGTGCGCCGACGTCAGCGATCACGCCGTTTTGGATGACAACAATACGGTCTGCGCGGCGAACGGTTGACAGCCGGTGGGCGATCACAAAGACCGTGCGGCCGCTCATCAGATTGTGCAGCGCGGTTTGCACCAGCGCTTCCGATTCGCTGTCGAGCGCGGATGTAGCTTCGTCGAGAATTAGAATGGGCGCATTCTTCAACAGCGCCCGTGCGATAGCAATCCGCTGACGTTCTCCACCCGACAGCCGAACCCCTCGCTCACCGATCACGGTATCGTAACCCGCCGGAAGCGTACGGATGAAATCCTGAGCCAGAGCAGCGTGAGCGGCGGCTTCGACCTCCTTCAACGGAACCTGCGGTTGACCGTAGGCGATGTTGTTGCGAACCGTGTCGTTGAAGAGCACGGTGTCCTGGGTGACGATACCAATTTGTGAGCGCAACGACGCCAGGGTTAGGTCGCGCACGTCGTTGCCGTCGATCAGCAGGCGGCCCTCGGTAACGTCGAAGAAACGCGGGATGAGATGCACGAGCGTGCTCTTCCCCGCCCCGCTCGAGCCCACGACAGCCAGCACCTCGCCGTGACGGACCACCAAATTAATGTCGTGCAGAACTTCCCGGGCATCGTCGCCGTCGCATGCATAAGTAAACGAAACGTGGTCGAAGCGCACAGCCTCGGAAAACTTTCGCAGCGTTTTTGCGCGCGGCTTTTCCCGCACGTCGTCTTCGAGATCCATGAACTTGAAGATCTCAGAGGAAGCACCCAGCGCCTGCTGGAAATTGTTGTTGAAGAGCGCAAACTTGCGGACGGGGTTGTACAGGCTGAATACCGCGGCGATGAACGCCACAAAAGCGCCCGGCGTGAGCACGCTGTGGGCGATTTGATTGCGGCCTACCAGCAAAAGAAGAGCGATAGCGAGGGCGCCGAATATATCCATCAGCGGAGACGAGATTGCTGTGGCTGCGACGGAGCGCAAGTTGGCCCGGAAAAGCCGCCGCGCGGCCTGACGAAAACGGTTGATCTCCCAGTTTTCGCTGCTGAAGGCTTTTACCATGCGGTTGCCGGTAATGGTTTCGTGCAGAATGTTCTGAATCTCGGCCAGTTTGTCCTGTCCACGCCGGGTTGTGTGGCGCACGCGATGGCCAATTTTTCTCGAGGAATAAACGATCACCGGAACGAACAGCAACAGAATCCACGCCAGCTTGCGTCCTATCACGATAACCACCCCAGCAGTAAACAGAAACGTAAAGAACTGCTGCAGAAATTCGGCCAGCACCGTGGACATTGCATACTGCACGCGCTCAATATCGTTGACGATGGTCGAGAGCAGCGTCCCCGTCGTGTGCTTCTGAAAAAATGCGGCACTACGTCGCATGATCGTGTTGTAAAGGTCATCGCGCAGGTCAGTGATCATGCCGAAACCAGCATGATTCACCAGATAGGTCCCCGCATAATCAAAAATGCCCTTCAGTACTACCGACGCTACAAGGGCAAAGGCCACGATAGTCCATGCATTCGTGAAATGGGATGGCACAAATGGTTGGAGCAGAATGGCTTTTTGCGAACCCGGAATGGTGAAGAGCTGAATGTTCTTGGATCCGGTGGAAGGATTTAGAACGCGATCCATGACCGGCCCGATCAGCAACAGACGGAAGGCGTCGAACAGGCCCACGAAGGCCATCAACAGCACAGACGAAACAATTTGCCACCAGTAGGGGAGCGCGTAGCGGATCAGACGGGTTAGCTGGCGCATGGGGCTCCCACGAGTGGCAGGCCGCAAACGCTTGGCGCCGGTAGCGTAGGCATGGCGGGCAATGCACCATTTTACTTGACTTTCAGCCGGTGAGTATGGCGTTTGAGTTTCCCGCAGTGTCCGTCCCATCCATCTCCTTCCAATCCCGGATAGGAGTTACTTCGGACTGTCGCGGTGCACGACCTTGACGCGGTATCCCGCCTGCCGCAGGTGCTTGCCTACCTCTTCCGCGATCATGACCGAGCGATGCTGACCACCGGTGCAGCCGAAGCCAATCGTCAGATAGCTCTTGCCTTCGTTGATGTAGTGGGGCAGCAGGTAAACCAGCAGTTCGGAGATGCGCTGTATGAATTCTTTGGTCTGGGGAAACGAGCGAATGTATTTGGCCACCCGCGGATGCCGTCCGGTGAGCGGGCGGAACTCGGGCACAAAATGTGGATTGGGCAGGAAGCGGACGTCGAAGACCAGATCTGCGTCCTCGGGGACACCGTGGCGAAAGCCGAAGCTTACGCTCGAAACCAGAATACCTTTCTCTGAGGATTTCTCCCGGAAACGCTCGGTGATGTGTGCGCGGAGTTCGTGGACATTAAATTTAGAAGTGTCGATCACGAAGTCGGCCAAAGAGCGGATGTCGCCCAGATGACGGCGTTCGGCTCGGATCGCGGACTTCACGGGAGCATCGGTGCCGAGCGGATGGGGACGGCGAGTTTCGCTGAAGCGGCGGACAAGTACCGCGTCGGAGGCCTCCAGATAAACCACCTTAGTCGGGATCATCCGCCGGACCGATTTGAGGATTCCGGGAAGCTGTTCGAGCTGGGAACCCTCGCGTACGTCCACCACAAGTGCCGTGCGCCGAATCTCAGCCGATTGCACTGCCAGTTCCGCGAAGCGCGGGATAAGCTCCACTGGAAGATTGTCGACGCAGTAGTAGCCGAGGTCCTCAAAGGCTTTGAGCACAGAAGCCTTGCCCGACCCGCTCATGCCGGTGATGATGACCAGTTCGGCGGACTGTTGCCGCTGGCGATGCGGACGAGTCGCTCTCTCTCGTTTGTTTCCGCTCGTGGACACCAGGCCCTTGCGCTTCCCACTGTGGCTCTTCAGACGGCCGGGATTCCTGCGCGGTACCATTTCGACGATAGTAGCATTGAAGGCTTCCCCGAGGCGCACGCACGTTGGATACTCGGTTTGCAGCTCGTGGTCGGCTCATTTGTGTCAGAGCTGGTTGGGCAGGTAAGCTATGGCGCGATGAAGAAATTTGAGGAACTCACGGAACGGGAAGTGCTGGCTCTGGCCATTTCACTCGAAGAAGAAGACGAGCGTGTGTACGCTGATTTTGCTGAAGGATTGCGGCCGGACTATCCCGCTTCGGCAGCCATGTTTGAAGGCATGCGCGAGGAGGAATCAGGCCATCGGCGGCGGCTGATCGAACTGTACCGGCAGAAGTTCGGCGAACACATTCCGCTGGTCCGCCGCCATGACGTTCGCGGTTTTGTGGAGCGACCGGCATTGTGGCTGATTCGACCGATGCGCATCGATGCCGTGCGCAAAGAGGCCAGCACGCTCGAAGTCGAAACCCGCCTCTTCTACGAAAAGGCTGCGGCTCGCACCCAGGACGCGAGCATCCGCCAGCTTCTTGACGACCTGGCGACCGAAGAACGCGAACACGAAAACCGTGCGCAGGAACTGGACAAGCAAAAACTTCCAGCCGGCGTTAAAGAAGAGGAGGAAAAAGCTCAGCGGCGTTTGTTCATATTGCAGATCGTACAACCGGGACTCGCAGGATTGATGGATGGCTCGGTCTCGACGCTCGCTCCTGTGTTCGCGGCAGCGTTCGCGACCAAGAACAGTTGGGACGCCTTTCTGGTGGGCCTTGCGGCTTCCGCGGGCGCGGGCATTAGCATGGGATTTGCCGAAGCGCTTTCTGATGACGGCAGTCTGACCGGGCGCGGACATCCGTGGGTGCGGGGCGTGATTTGTGGGGCGATGACGGCGCTTGGCGGCATTGGTCACACTCTGCCATTTTTGCTTCGCGATTTCCGTGTGGCTCTATGGGCTGCCGGTGCCGTCGTGGTGGCGGAGCTGGGCGTGATCACCTGGATTCGTCGGCGTTATATGGATACACCGTGGTTTTCGGCCGCGATGCAGGTAGGACTGGGTGGAGCACTGGTGTTTCTGGCCGGAGTGCTGATCGGCAAATACGCGTAAACCTGTTGCTTGCGCAAGCTACGTCTCTAGGGATGCTTCGTCGCTGTTGCCTATCCATACGCCATATTCCTCAGGGCTGCGTGTCTAATGGGTGCTTGCTCTTCTCGTAGAATTCGTTCTGCAGTTTCAGGCTGACGTCATCGGCCTTCACGGCGCGAATGGCCTTGACGACCGAATCAATCCACCATTTCATTTGATATTCGCCCAACTCTTTCCTCGCGGCGGAGCCTTCGCCGGAATAATGGTTGGGAAAACGCGCGTACCACCAGATTCCGGTGTAGAGACCTTCGGGAAGGTTCTGACGGTGCTGGTCGGCACCGGACTCGTTCGCGGCACGATCGAGGTGAACAGTATCGGGACGCGAAATCATCATATTTGAGGTTTCACTTTCGCCGGCGTGCATGTCGATCTTGGTCTTCTTCGCTGGTCCGCCGGATGAAGGCGTGCGTTCGTCGAAAATGTACACCACATAGTCATGCGGCTTATCGAGCTGCGTCTGAGCAAAGAATGGCAGCAAGCTGTCATTGCCTCCGTGGCCATTCACGATGATGACTTTCTTGCAGCCGTTGCGCGCCATTTCATCCGTAGTCTCTTGCAGAAGCGCTAATTGCATTTCGCGGCTGTAGGCAACGGTTCCGGGCTCGTGCTTGGCTTCGGCAATCTGTCCGAAATAATATTCAGGGAAAACAACTGCGTACTCCTGCTCGGCACCGTGCAGCGCGGAGTAGCGCACGTCCAGCAGATCGGTTCCGAGCGGCAGATGCGGGCCATGCTTTTCAAGGATGCCGAATGGCAGCAAGCAGGTCGCTTGCGATCGGTGAATGCCTTCGCGAAAATCGGCGGCGGTGAGTTCTTCCCAATGGACTGAGAGCTTCGCCGGCGGCGCGGCGGTTTGCGCTCTGGCCTGATGCGACCCAGTCACCATCTTGCAGAGAACAGCCAAGAGCAGGATTAAAGACATCGTGGAGCGCGTACGCGTCATCATCGCGGCATTCCCCCGGCGGCGAATTCTAGCACGTAGAATGCGCCCATTAAAACGTATCACTCGGCGCTGAGAGAACGGCACCCACGCAGTCCGCGCGAGATTCCCTTCGGCTGCGCTCAGGGTCACGCCCGCGAAGCGCCTCAACCTGTGGATCTCTGCCCGAAATAAAGTTTGGGCGAGAGTGGTTGTGGGACAGATCTGCTTGTTGCGACCTAACTTTTGTGCACCCACCCCCTTTGTGCCTCTGAATCCAGCGCTGGACGCGGGTTTCACAAAAGTGCGTGGCAAAATCTAGATTTTCAAATCAGCTAGGCTAGAGGTCAAAATCCAGAAACAAAAGACTTGGAGGCACGCCCGTGAGGCGGTTTGCCCCGCTTTCGCCTAGGCGTTCATCAGCGATTACAAGTCGTGAGCCAAGCTTAGATGTCACATCAGGCGGTGGAAAACGCAGCCGGCGTTGGGCATTCCTTTGCAAAATGCCGCGTACAGCAGCCCTGTGCAGCGTCATCACTTCGGTCGTGCCTCAGCTTCGGCCAGCCATCCCCGGCGTAGCCTTTCGTACGGGACGCTGGTTAGGTAGGGTTTGATATCGAGAATGGGTGTCCCATCCAACATATCGATGCCGCGAACCTGGAGCTCGATACCTTGGCGGCGACGCAGCTCGACGGTGGTCAGGCCAATGGGGTTCGGACGTCGCGGAGATCGGGTCGCAAACACGCCATGCGGCCGATTGTCAGAGGGCGGTGTGCCTAGCAATTCGAAGCCATGGGAGCGATCGAATTCCCAGATGACGACGAGATGCGAGAAGCCCTCGATGTCAGTGAGTCCGGCCTCAAACTCGGGCAGGATCTTGAGCACACCATCGGCCTCGTGTTTAGCGCCAAGACCCTTGGGAACTTCGCTTGCGTCCTTGTACGGACTACTCACAAATCCAATCGGCTGCGAGGTAAACATGTGGGATGAGGCCTCCAGTTTCCATATTAACGTCCATCCTGACTCCCCAGGGTGCCCCGTTCAAGCTCCCGCTTGGGCGGGGATTTGTCGCTACCGGAACGGTGAAGGCCAAGCAGCGGGGATCGGATCGTAGTAGTCAGCGCAAAAGCGGGAGTGACGAGGGAAATCCCTTCGCTGAGTACTCACACGCGCGCGCCCAAACAAAGCTTGGACGGGCACCTCTAGAGTAGATGAGCAAGCGCTGCGCCACCCAAATCAAGCGCGAGACTGGGCTACGGCGCTTCGATCAGCTCCATTTTGCCGTCGCGGGTGCGGTGCAGGATCATCACTTTTCCTTTGGGATCGCGAAAGACGAAGACGTCGCGGTCGCGGAAGTGGGCTTCTTTGATGGCCTCCTCGAGGGTCATGGGACGCATGGCCACGGCCTCGTCGGATCGCACCAAGTGCACCTCGGTCGTCTTCGCTACCGCGGGAAATCTGTGCACCACCACCGGTACAGAAGTCTTCTGCGTGAGGCCGACGCTGGCTTGAAGATCTTCCTGCTGGCTCGCGTCGCCGTTCCACTTTTTAACTTCTTTGGTTTTGCGCGCGGAACGCTTCCTAGTTTCCCAGCGGGTTTTGTATTTCACCGCCTGAGTTTCCAGATGGTCGAGCGCCTGGTTGACGGCAGCTTGCATGTCTCCGGCTTGCGCCAGGCCGACCAGCGGTCCGTTTCGCGGACTGATGGTGATCTCCGCTTTGTGGCGGTGCTTCTCGACTGCGAGGATCACCTTGGTTTCAAACTTGTCGCCCAGAATTCTGCGGATTTTCGTGAGGCCAGTTTCTACTTCTTTGCGGATGGCGGGGGTCACTTCGTAGTGCCTGCCGGTGTATTCCACATTCATGAGCGCCCCTCCTCAATTCGTAGCCAAGCAAATTGGGCAGTGCATTTTAAGGAATCGAGCCAAGCGGCTCGCCCTGCTCCTTCGCCCGCAAAGGCGGCGGCCTCAGGATGACAACCCTTCATTTTTTTACCCGCCTCTGATGCGTGCTCGGGATGCGCATGTCTTCCCGATATTTGGCCACCGTGCGGCGCGTAACCTGAATTCCCTGGGATTGCAGGATGCGCGTAATCTGCTCGTCGGTAAGGGGCCGCGAAGTGTCCTCTTCGTCGATAAGTTTTTTGACTCGGCGTTTGAGGATGAGCAAGGAAGTGTTTCCGCCTTCCGGTCCCTGAACACTCTCGCTGAAGAAATACCGTAGTTCGAACACGCCTTGCGGGGTGTGGACGTATTTGTTGGCAACTGCACGGCTGACCGTAGAAGGATGCACACCGATCTCTTCGGCCACTTCTTTGATCATCATGGGCTTCAGATAATCGATTCCCTTTTCCAGGAAATCCCCCTGCCGCATGACGATGGAGTAGCAGACTTTAGTGATGGTCTGTTTCCGCTGCTCGATGTTCTTGATCAGCTGGATGGCGCTTTTGTAGCGCTCTTTGACGTAGTCCCGGGTATTTTTGTCGTTGCCCTCGCGCGTAATCAGGCGCTTGTAGGCCGGATTAAGGCGCAGTTGCGGGAGATCTTCGTCGTTCATCAGCACCAGCCATTCGTCGCCGTGCTTGACGAATGCAACGTCAGGCTCGATGAGCCGGGCCTGAACCTTGTTGTAGCGCAGGCCAGGCCGGGGATCGAGAGTACGAATGTAGTCCAGTGCTTGCTGAACGGTTTCGACCGGACGGCCAATCGTCTTGGCGATTTCTTTGTGCTGTTTGTTCTGCAGAGCTCGCAGGTGCTGATCGACGATGGCAATGGCGTCTTCGAGAACCTGCGCCGTCCCGTTTCCGTTTTTCTCGCCGTTTTTGTGCAGCGCAAGCTGGTGCTGGTGGTAGCGCAGCTGGGAGAGCAGGCATTCGCGCAGATCGCGGCAGCCTACGCCGGGGGGATCCAACTGCCGAACAACGGCAAGCGCAGCCGCCAGGTCGGACGGCGTGAACTTCGGCTGGTAAACCGGACGCTTGGAAGATGGAGCTGGGGTGGTCGCGGCCGCCGGAGCAGGAGCTGCTGCCATGCTGGACGATGTGGGGCTTGCCTCGAGAAGTGCTGAGGGCTCATAGGTGCGCGCCTTTGCCGTTTCCCATGGCGCACTAGGCATCGTTTCGGCGAGCCCTGTTATTTCGCTTGTAACCGAATCGCCGTTCGCGCCGAGAACCTGGGCTTTTTCAGTCTCCACAGTGCTCAACGCCGGCGCGGAACCGTCCCCCGATGTCATCGTTGAGCCGGCATCTTCGCCATCGGACTTGACTTCGGCCAAACCCAAGGCCTGGGCTTCGCTGACGATATTCTGGGTCGTCAGCGCATCGGCTTGGGGGGGAGCGGGCGGAGCGACGCCGAGTAGTTCATCATCGCTGGCGATCAGGTAGCCATCTTCGTTGAGGTTACCGATAATCAGCTCGGCCGCTTCCCGTACTTCGCGGGGCAGGCTTAGCGCACCCAGTTGCCAGGCAAGGTGGTCAGTCAGATTTGTCGGCTTGGAGAGAAAATTCTCGAAAGAGGGGCGCTCGATTTCCTCCATCTCCCCGTGCGTGCGGTACCCTGGGTCGAGATAGTCTTGAAAGAACGAGCCGAAATCGATTTCCTCAAACGGATCTTTTTTTTCTACCGCACTGGCAGGATTTTCTTCGTTGGTGGCGGCAGCGGCGCGGTCCCGATCTTCCTCCTTACGGCCCACTTCATCGAGCAGAGGAACGGATTCCTCGAGCTCCTCAAGAACCGGGTTTTCGACCATCTCCGCGGTGATCATGTCTTTGAGCTCAAGCTTGTTGAGCGCGAGGACCGAGACCATTTGCACGAGGCCCGGGGTAAGGATCTGCCGTTGCGATAGCTTGACGCTCAGTTTGTGCTGCAGCAGGACCATGGTCGCTTCGTTGCTTCCCTGAATCTCTAACCGCGAAAGACAGTCAGTATCACCAAGGCAGTCCTTCTTATACTTTGTGGCATTACACCAGCGAGAAACTCTCGCCGAGGTAGACGCGGCGGACTTCCGGATCATTCGCTAACTGACCTGGCGGACCGTGGCGGAAGATTCTGCCATCGTCAATAATGTATGCCCGGTCGGTGACCGAGAGTGTCTCCCGCACGTTATGGTCGGTAACCAATACTCCGATTCCGCTCGTCCGCAACGCACTGATGATCTTTTGCAGGTCGAGAACGGCGATGGGATCAATGCCGGAAAACGGTTCGTCCAGCAAGATAAATGTGGGATTGATGCACAGGCAGCGCGCAATTTCAACGCGTCGCCGCTCGCCTCCGGACAAAGCAAATCCACGGTTCTGGCGAATGTATTCCAAACCCAACTGGTCGATCAGCGTCTCCATCTTTTCCCGACGTTCGTGCCAGGAAATCGGCTGCGCCTCGAGCACCGCTAAAATATTTTCTTCGACGGTTAACTTGCGAAAGACGGAAGCTTCTTGGGGGAGATAGCTGATGCCATACTGACGCGCCCTCAGATACATGGGAACGTCGGTGATGTCCTGGCCGTCATACAAGACCCGGCCGGTATCGGGGGGAACGAGACCAACTATGGCGTAGAAAGTTGTCGTCTTGCCCGCGCCGTTAGGTCCAAGCAAACCAACAACTTCGCCTTGCTCTACCCGCAGGCTCACACCGTTTACGACGCGTCGGCCACGGTAGGACTTGCCAATCTCATCAGTGGCCAGGATACGCATTTATCGTGCCACTCGCGTCTGGGTGACTACAGGAGAACTCGCTTCCCCGTCAACCAGCACCCTATCATCGCGTCTGTAGAAAGTCAACGAAACGCCGGTAGTTTTGCCCCGTTCGGCATCAAAAATGCTCGGGGATCCGCCACTGAGCACGAATTTGTCATCAGCTGCAGTGTAGACGAGCTGCTGGCCCACCGCGCGACGGCCCGGCTGCTGCACTACGACGTCCCCTTGACCGACTATCCGATCGAGCTGTCCAGGACCGGCAAGTAATTGATTCTTAGATATTTGACTTCGCGGCAGAAGATAAACGTCCATGCTTTTGCCGGCAGCCGTAAAGCCGGATCCTTTGGCCAGTACACGACCTTCATAGTGAGCTTTGCGTTCTGCGTCGCTGTACCTGAGCCTGGCCGCAGTAACAGCCACGGGACTGTATTTCTCCGGTTTCTGCTTATCGGGCGGGGTTTTTTGGGGCTCGCGCGAATTTTTTTCGCTGGGAGAGTTACTGGCCTGGATCAGGAGGGTGGAGACGGGCTGGGTCACCGTGCCTTCGGCTGTCACCGAGCGCTGTTCCCGATCAAACAGAATGGATGGGGCTTCGATGATGTTGGCGTCCTGCCACAGGCGAGCATCACCGGTATAGAGCGCAAGGCCGGTGGTGTTGTAGGCGATCATGCTGCGTGCGGTTACGTGAATCGGAGACGAAGAAGCCAGCAAAGCGCCGTTCGGTTGCTCGCTGAGATCGCTGTACGTAGTTTTGACGTTGTCCTCGGCTCTGGCCTGGCCAGTGGCGCGATTGATGTGAATGATTCTTGCCGTTGTTGCTGTGCCTCCCTGGATGACTCGTGGACTGCCGGTGAGCACAGTCAGTTGGTCAGCCGGTGTATAGCGCGCGTGGTCGGCCCAAGCCTGCGTCCTTTTGTCGGCCGGCTGACCGTCGGTGTAGGCGACGTTTCCCTGTTGGACGATGGAATCGATGCCGCCCCGGGGCACAAAAGTTGCGTCCAGGGTTCGGCTGGTGCTGATGCGGTCGGGTTGATCGGCAGATGAATTGACGATCTTCGCGTCTGGAGCGCCGTGAATTGTCGACAGGCTGCTGCCTCCCTCGGGTGTTCTGACGAACTTGGCTTTAAACTTGCCGGCGGTGATGACGGTGCGTTGCTCGGCGGAGTTGGCCGGTAAGTTGCCGGTGGAGGAAACGGTGCCGGAATCGCGGGCCGGAAGAATGGTAATCTTGGCATTGCCCGTGGTATCGGCGTAGTCGAGGAAACGTCCAGCAACGACATAGAAGTCGAGGATTGGCGAAGTCAATTCGAAGTCGTGCGCTCCCGTGCCTCCATTTGCTGAAGCTTTCGGGTTCGGGCCAGCATGCTGCGCCAGACGTACGCTTTCTGCGGCGTGGACTTTCTGCAGTAGGTTCTTGCCTGAATAATCCAAGATGACTCGCCCCGCGTTGCCCTCCATGTTCTGAAGCCCGATGCGATCCACCCGCACGTTTCCGGTCAAGATGGCTGTGCGAAGCTCATTGTGCGCACTGGTGAAGTAAAGATCGGCGTGATCGCAGCGGGCGTGCATCTCCGAAGACTGATCTTGTTCGACGGATTTATTCCGTCTGGCAGCGGATCCACCTGCACCTACCAAGCCTGCGGCGTTCACTTTCTCCGTGGCATGTCGCTTGGGCGCGACGTGCATAGTGCCGCGAACATTTCCATTCGCGATTAATCGCTCTACGCTATTGTCCGGACCCAGAAACAAGGTCGCCTGGTCTGAAAGGGCGGAGACGTCGCCGCGCTGTAGCATGGGGCGGTCGAACAAAATCTGGCGTGGCTGGCCCGTGACTACCGCATGCGTCGCATCGATCACCGACGGGCTAGCTCCCGTCAGCCACAGATGGACTTGAGAAGAGAGTGTGAGGGTATTGCTATGGCCGGCGTATTGAATACCCACGGCCCAGCCGCTGGCTTGAATTCCGCGGAAGTCGACTCTGGCATTGGTGAAAGCGTTGCCACTATTCTTGTTGAAAACCAAGTCGGTGGTCTTGAGGTGGATAGCATTCTTTAGTTCTTTCGGAGGCGCCTGATCAGGGCTGGTGGCACCCGCCGGGTTGGCTTCAAGATCGATCTGCACCTCGCCTTTGGCCGTGATGTCGCCAGATTTCGGATCGTACAGGAAATCATTGCCGGAGATCTGGTCGAAACGGGAAGCATCGCGACCGTAAAGAATAATGTTGACCTGGTGCAGTTCGGAGTGCTGCCCATTCAGTTCGAATTCTTTAACTTCCCTGGCTTGGACGGTAAAGAGCGTACGCCCGCGCTCGGACTTGGAAAATTGGAAGCCACTGGCGGTCTGCTTGACACCGTACCCCATCTTTCCCGGCACTTCATTTAGCACGTTACGCTGGCGCGACCGGCCAAGAAAATACATTCCGACGACCACAGAACTGAGCAGTACGACGCTGCACACGAGCCAGCGGCGCAGGCGATAAATTGAGCGCGGCATGCTGGCTCCAGTCTAATCCAAACCGACCCGGGCGACCGCACTACGGCACTGCCCTTATCGGCTGTGGTTTGCGCTTAGAAGTTCTCGTCCACATGCGCTTCCATGATCACGCGGTCGAGCTCAGCCCTCGCCTGGGTTTCTTGCACGCTAAGGTCAGCGGACTCTTTGCGCAAGACTGCCAGGCGGCTCTCCTGCGCGTCAAACCGAGTTCGAAGTTCCTCATTTCGCCGGCGTCGGTGACTATCGAAAAGGTCGTGATGTCCACAAAATCGTCCTTGGATCGCTGCTTGCGGATTTTCTCCACGCTGAGCAGGCGGCCTGCCGCCGTTGTTGAGCCGCTGCGGACCTCTACCCGCACCCCGCGAAGAGCCGAGAGGTATTCCGCCTGCGTCACTTGCTCGCCAAAAGGCAGGCGCAGCGACTTGAGGCGCTCATCCAGCGGCGCAATGGAGTTGTAGCGAACTGATGAAACTCGTCCCTCACCCAGATCTACCGCCGTCAGCGATTTCAGCACATCGTTGAGCTGCGAGGTGGTGAAGTCGATGTTGAGGTCCTGGGTGCCGCGCACCTGCGTCGTGTGCTCGAAGTAGCCCATACCGTTCTTGTAGAGCACCACGCGCTTGACAGGCAAGCGATTGGAGGAATCCGACGGAACCGGGGCCGGCTTGGGTCTATCAGTTGTCTTCTGAGAAAATGAGTTGACGGCCAGCAACCAAAGGAACAGGGAAACCACGATCGAGTGACGCATGAGCACCTCCGATTGTGTAGAACCGGAAGTTTAGCGTTGGGTTGTATGGGCACTACTCAGGGAACGGCGGAGGCGACTCTCGCAACCATGGGCAGTTCCGCGCTCGGGGCGCGGACTGCCTTGAGGTCGCGCAGGGAAAGTTCCAATCCGCCGTACTCGGGGTGATCGTTCTGTCCGATCGTGAAGGCAACGTCGATGGCGTCGCCGGCAAGCAGTGGCGACTGCCGCAAGCGCTCGGCCATGTTCCAGCCCAGGGCGTCAAGCACGATCGAGGCTCGCCAAGAGCCAGTTTTGGATTCCCGGTTCTCCGTTCTCGGCTCAAAACTTGTGCCTAGCGGCTGATTGCTCTCCTCCGCACGTTTTTCTGCGGTAGCGGCGATCTTTTGGCTGCGACGAATCGCGGCTCCGTCGGGGTGACACCGGGGAGTAACCGATATTGCCATTGCTGAAAGTTCCTGCTGCGAGAACCCTCCCTCCGGCGAGACGATGGGAGACATCTGACGCGCCCCGCGCACCTTTTCTCCTGCTCTCAGCTTAAGCTTCACATGCTTCTCTTTCAGGATGCGCGGCGGAGCGGTTAAACGAACAGCCCGAGCGGCAAAAACGGGCTCCGGATTGCCGACGCCGAAGGGTTCAAGCATATGCAGGGCTTGAAATAATTCGGGCGTGACTTGGTCGAGCGCGAGTTCCGCATCGAAGTCGAGCGCGGGCTCGAAGTCGGCAAGCGTCAAGCGGGCGCGGGCAAACGCCTCCAGGTGGCCGCGAAGTTGTGGCACATTCGCTGCCGGCATGGCAAAACCGCAGGCGTGCGCGTGTCCGCCGTAGCGCGTAAAGAGATTGCGACAGGATTCGATGGCTTCCAGCAAATGAAAAGCGCGGATGGAGCGTCCCGAACCGAAGGCTTGGTCCCCATCGCGAGAAATGACAAGCGTGGGACGATTGTAGCGCTCCACCACGCGGGTAGCCGTAATACCGATGACTCCTCGATGCCAGCCCTCGCCATCCAGCACGATGCAGTAGGCATCGCTCAGGGCAGAATCTTCTGCGAACCGCGCGTCCACCTGCTGCAAGATGCGGCGCTCTTCGTCCTGGCGTTCGGCATTGAGTTTATCGAGCTTCACCGCTAATTCGCGCGCGCGAACCACGTCTTTCACGCTAAACAGCTCGACGACATCGCGGGCAATATCCATGCGTCCAGCGGCATTGATGCGGGGTGCGATACGAAACGCTACCTCAGTTGACGTCGGAGCGCGCTTTGGTGAAATTTGTGCCACTTCAAGCAGAGACTTCAAGCCAGGATTTACTGCAGTTCGCAGAGCTTCGAGGCCGAGTTTGGCGAAAACCCGGTTTTCCCCCGTCAGCGGAACTGCGTCGGCAATCGTGGCAATCGCCACAACTTTCATGAACGATGTCAGCAGCCGCGACTGGTCTTTGCCATCGAGGAGACGCTGCATCAGTCCTTGCGCAAGCTTGAAAGCTACTCCTGCTCCGCAGAGTTGTTTCGAGGGATATTCGCAGCCGGCTTGATTGGGATTGAGTACGGCGAAAGCGTTTGGAACACCATCAGGGCCCGGAAGATGATGGTCCGTAACAATCAGGTCGATGCCCAGGCGGCGCGCGGTTTCGGCGGGAGCAAAGGCACGGATGCCCATGTCTACGCTGATGATGAGGCGAATTCCCGCCACTGCGGCACGCTCGATGACATCGTCGCGCAGATCGTAGCCTTCGCGAATGCGATGGGGAACGTGAAAGTCGGCGCTGCCGCCGCAGAGCTCAATGGCGGCCTTCAGAATGATGACTGCCATCGTGCCATCGACGTCGTAGTCGCCGTAGATGAGAATGGGCTCTTTACCTTGGATGGCCGCTTCCATACGCTCTACCGCGACGCGCAGGCCGCTCATTTGCTCAGGCGGGTGCAGGTGGGACAGCGACGGCGCCAGAAAACGCAAGGCAGAATCTGAATCGGTTATGCCGCGGCGTAGCAGCAGGCTGGCGAGGATTGATGAGCAATCGGCCCGGCTCAATCCGCGGACCAACCAAAGATCCGGGTGCCCGGCTAAAGCAGCGGCAAGAGTTACAACCGCAGACGGGTCCGTGGGTTTGAGCAACCATTTCATTGGAGGGTGGGTGCGCTGGTTTCGGCAGAATTCAGTGGAGACGAAGGCGGGAAGGTCAAGGTTAGTTTTCTTCCTCCTGGTCGGTCTCGTCAATCGGAATACCGCCAAATTCATCCGATACTTCGAGCAGGCGCTGGTAGCGCTCGTACCACTCGGTGCTTACCTCGCAAATAAACATCGAGCCCTGATAAGCCCAGCCCAACTGCAGGTAGCCAATCTTGCCCAGGTAAGCACGCAGCCAGCGCGCGTCTTCAACGTCGTCGCCATCGGTGAACTCTGAGTGGGTCAACCGCTGCACCAATTCGTCAAGCTCAGTGCGCTCCAGCATCCAGGAGTGCGTAGTGAGGAAGGGAGCGCCTGCTGTCTTGGCCAGCTCAACAAAATCCTTCCAGCCATCGGAATTCGAGCCCATGTCCCACATGATGCACTGGACCTCGTCGTAGTCCACAAACCCATGGAAACGCCGCATGCCGTGGCCTTCGATGAAGGCAATCATGTCGTCTTTGAGAGGGGTCAGGTCGTCGGGCGCGGGAGACATAAGCTTGTCGCTAAAGGAGCATTGTATGCCGTTCCCCGGCAAGCTGCCAGCGGGACGGAACCTTCGATTTTCTAAACCTGATGTCCACCAGCATATTTTTGCTTGGAATCCTCGAAGGCTGTCAACAGGGCGACCCAAGCGCTCTCCCCAGCGCTGACCGTGGAGCGAAAGGCGGTGGCGTCGCGGATCGAGTCAAGTGTACCTTGTGTTACACTTTCTGCTTCAAACAGAAAAATTGTTTCAAACAAAACCTATCCGCACATGCTCTTCTCCAAAGAATATGTGGGCTACTTAGCCCGCGAAGCCACCAAGAAACTGATTGCTGGAAAGTTCATCGAGACCGCAGCCGTGGCCGCGGTAACCGCACGGGTAAATGCGGCGCTGGTAGACGAACTATCCCTCGAAGACCGCATCAACGACGAAGTGCGAGTGATCCTCGAGGCCTATTCCGAAGAGATGCGCAACAGTGGCGCCAACTATCAGGAGATGTTCCGCAAAGTGAAGGGCGAACTGGTGCGTAAATACAAGGCGGTGCTGTGAGGCTGAGCCGCGACAAAGTGAATGTGTTGGCGCGGGCCGTGGCCGAGGTCCTCAAGCAAATGGACGAAGTCGAGTTTATTGAAGATCCAAACACCATTCGGCAGGAAACCCGCAAGATTCTCGAAGACCTGCTCCACCAGGAAGAAAAAATAGACCAAGCCGCTCGCCAGAAAATAGAGAGCCAGAAGCGCACGATCCTCGAAGGCTCGCAGGAGTGGGACATCCTCTATCGCAAGTATTACGGCGAGGAAGTGAAAAAACTGGGAGTGTAGGCAGTTCCTGCCGTCGAGGTGTCGATCTTCGAGGGCCCGGGTTGGCTGTCCTTCTTTGGTCTCGTTTTGAACTGTCCAGCGAAAAACAGTCCCGCGCCGCCGCGGGGCTATGGGAGAAAAGCTCAGGGGAGTTGATCTCAGGCTGCTGGTCGGCGTTTTTGGATAACCTGCAGAAGCTGTCCGTATGGCTGGGTATTCATGGTGGTCTTTCGGTGCGGCAGGCTGGTCATCCACGGTTCGCGCCTCGTGCCGCGGCGCCCATGGCGGGTGCCTCGCTGCTTCAGGCTAGACGGACGCTTCTCCGCCGAACTGCTGCCCGCCGTCCGGCAAAGGAGTTGAAGATTCAATATCCTGTAGCTGGATAGGCGCGAGACGTCCTAACTGTGGGTTTCGCGGATCCGAGCGTGAAAACTTATGCGAAGCGCGAATGGTCACTCCGTTGACGGCTCTCTCTTGTCTCGAATAGGACCTATCACAGCGATCGTGAAGCAGGCAGCTCAGGAGTCGGGCTTCGACCGGGCTGGAGTGGCGCCAGTTACTGACGCTCCCGAGCTGGCGCATTTCGGTCCCTGGATCGAGGCCGGGCGCGCGGGCGAAATGCATTATATGAAGGCGCGCGATGAACAAGGCCGCCTGAAGCGAGAGGCGTTGCGGAACGCGGCTCCGTGGGCACGCAGCGTCATTGTCTGCGCACTCAACTACAACACTTCCCAACCATACTCCACCCAGGTCAACGACCGAGAGCGAGGATGGATTTCGCGCTATGCCTGGGGCCGCGAGGATTATCACGACGCAGTCATGCGCCGACTACGCATGGTGGAGGAGGCGCTGTACCGGGCATGCGCTGATCAGTGCCGTGTCCTGATTGGGAAATCCGCGACAGAAACTCCTCCCGGCACGAGCGAAGCCGTACCTGCTCTTCAGACGCGCTGCTATGTTGACACCGGCCCCATCGTCGAACGAGTGTTGGCAAAATATGCCGGGGTGGGTTGGATCGGCAAGAATACTTGCATTATCAATCAGAAGATGGGCTCGTGGCTCTTCCTGGGCGTGATCTTGACATCCCTTGAGCTTGAGACCCATCGGCCTGCCGCCGATCGCTGCGGTTCCTGCACCCGTTGTATAGATGCCTGTCCCACCGGTGCATTGCTTGCGCCCTACCAGCTGGACTCCAACAAATGCATCTCGTATCTCACCATCGAAAAGCGAGGCGAAATTCCTCAAGACTTGCGATCAGGCATGGGACAGCAGGTATTCGGCTGCGATATATGCCAGGACGTCTGTCCGTGGAACCGCAAAGCTCCGCCGACAACCGCAAATGAACTCGAGCCGCGGCCGGAGTTGGTGAATCCGGCACTGGAATGGCTGGCAGAAATAAATCCTGAAGAGGTCCGCCGTGTTTTTAAACAATCTCCAATCCGGCGGGCTAAAAGGAGCGGTCTTCGTCGCAATGCCGTGATCGCGATGGGAAACAGCAAGAATCGAGGATTCTTGCCCCTGTTGGAGAAGCTTACCAAGGACGAAGATGAGACGGTGGCCGATAGTGCTGAGTGGGCCACGAAAATGCTCCTTCATTCGACCTAACGTATTCGTTTTCAGTGTTTTGCCGTCACATCACCGGAACGTTCCTTATCCGGTAACATTTCCCTAAATTTCCACCTGACTTCGGTAACTCGCAACCTCTTCCGGCAGCAACTAATCTCTCTATGAAGGGTTTCCGTTAGGAGGAATCCTTTGAAGAATCGTCAGGAAAACTATGTCTCGAGCGCGCAAACGAGGAATACGCCTAGCTTTTTGCACGTTATGTGTGCTGCTGGGCTCGGTGTCGTTTGCACGCGCTTCGGCGACGCTTCTTCTTGAGGAACCTTACGGCAAGCTGGGCGCGTTCAACGCGACCGGGCACGCTGCCGTTTATTTGTCAGGGGTCTGCGCCGAATCGCCGCTGGTTCTGCGCCGCTGTCGATCCGGAGAGCCGGGCGTCGTTCTCAGCCGCTATAACGGCGTCAGCGGTTACGATTGGATCGCAATTCCCCTCATCCCTTACTTGTATGCCGTCGAACGCGCCGAAGACGTTCCCCTCTTTGCCGATGTCAGAATGGTCTCATTCCTCCGTGATCAGTATCGCCGCAAATATCTGGAGGCCATCGTCCCCGACCCGAACAATGGTGAGACACCCGGCGGAAATTGGTATGAGCTTGTCGGATCTTCTTATGACCGCACAGTTTACGGTTTTGAGGTTCACACTAACGTCGAGCAAGACGACCGGCTTATCGAGACGCTGAACTCACGTCCGAACCACTCACATTTCCGCACAGTTTCGCGCAATTGTGCCGACTTCGTCGAGTACGTTCTGAATCTTTACTACCCCAAGGCTCTGCATCGGAATTTTGTCGCCGACATCGGTATCGCGACGCCTAAGCAAATGGCCAAGTCCTTGGTGCGTTATAGCCAGCGTCATCCCCAGTTGGAATTATGTAGTTTTGTGATTCCTCAGGTTCCTGGCAGCTTGTGGCGCAGCACCCCCGTACATGGTGTGGTCGAATCTTTTCTGAAATCGAAGAAATATGTGGTGCCCGCTGCGTTATTGAGCCCGGTCGCGATGGGCTCCGTAGCCGCAGTTTATATCGGCACCGGAATTGGCCGCTTTGACCCCGTCCGCGGCGCACAGGTTTATAACGCACGGGGCGAACTGGAACGGCCCCTGGGAGCCGAGGATCGCCGGTCGTATGAAAAGGAACTGGAGCACATCCTGGCACGCACTGGTCCGGAGACGAAAGCGGGCCGGATAGAAAAATCCTGGGAACGTTTGCAAGCAGACGCCCGGCCTCAGTTCGATGAAGAGGGAAGTCCTTCGTTGCAGATCAAAATAGGTGAGCAACTGCTTGACGTCGGCATTTCGACGAAAAACGTTTTCTCGAGCGGGACGCCCCCGCGATTGGTACAGCAGCTTCTGGAGGCCAGACTGCGCCAGGAATTGCGTGGCAGCGGCAAGACTCCCAGAGTATCGGAGAGCGATTTAGTTCGTGACTGGAGCCTGTTGCAGCAAGCAATGGGCGAAAATGACCGACAGGTCGCTGCGCAACCTCGCCGCCATCAGCCTGAATCGGCCGCCTTCTTAGCCCCGGAACGCTCTGGCGGAAATTACCCTTAAGTTACGTCAGTCTGCCATCTTGGGCCCGGTGGCCGCCTTGATGCCAGGCCGGGATGACCCCACTCACTGCGGTTGAGGCGGCACCTGCTGAGGATAGGCTTGCCCCGGCATCGGGGGCTGTCCCGGCGGCTGTTGTTGCTGCATTTGCAATTGTCGTTGCTGCATCTCCTGCAATAATTGCTGTGGAGTCTTTATCCCAGGTGGTTCGGGAGGGGCAGGCTGTTCGACCTCGTTGGCCTGATCCTGATTCTCCTCGGGAGTTTCCTCCGCCGTGTCCTGGGGCTCCGGTTCTGCCTGAACATTAGCAGCATCTTGTGGCATTGTCGTGTTTGGCGGCTGATTTAAGTCCGGTTGGCCCGGCTGAGGATTCGGTCCCGGCGTATCTGATCCGCTTTTGGCCACTAGAACCACGCGCGTGAGCAGGTTTGCGTCTGACTGAGATCCCAGAAGCACATAATTGAAACGCGATCCGTTGAGCAGTTCCGCCATCACGTCGCGCGCCGGCCCGGGTCCCAGATGCGTGACCACGCGCTCCGTAGCATTGGTGGGGATATCCATTTCCGCCGCAGTTTGCTTGCGCACAGCCCGCAGAATGTCCCCCAAAGTGGAGTTCGGCGCTACGATACTGAGTTGACCATTCTGGTAGCTAACTTGTGGTTGCGACGCGGGCACGGAATCAAGAGGAACTTGCGGTATCGGCCCCTGAGGTCCCGAGGGCAGGGGCGCCGGTTGCTGCTTCTTGGCCGACTTGCGCGTCTTATGAGAAGTGTCGGACACGCTCAGAACCGAAAGGCACAGGACTCCCGCAACTACCAACGCTGCGAATTTGAATCCTGATCTCATGGAAAACTCCTTCCAAAAACCTCACCTACTGGGCAACGGAAAGCTTATACCTGCAATTCTAACACCGCTTTTTGCCCCGCATTGCGGCCTCCTCTGCGCGGAGCAATCCCGCTTACCAGATAGAACGTATTGACCTTACGCCCTTGCACCAGGCATTTTGTGAAGCGATGGCTATCATGCAATAGGAAATCGGTTGCACTTTTGCACCTTATCGCTGGGGTACAATTCCTTGGGGAACTAGACTGAGAAACTCACTGACTGACCCCGTTTTCAAACACGAGAAGCTCTCCAATGGACTCTCTTCTCCCTCGGAACACAAACCTCAGATTGTTCACCAGTTGCGCCGGATTGGCCCTATGGCTCTTGCTTATGGGTCGAGTTGAAGGGGAGACCTGCTTCACAGCTAACGACATGGACCCGGCTACGCGCTCCGCTCTCACGACCTCGGGGCAGCGCCACTACGATCTGGTTGCTCGAGGCGACAGCGCCACACTTCGACAGGGAGCCATCCCTGCGGTGGCCTCTGATTTCTCCGGTATCGAGGCCACGGTAAAGGATAATCAACCGGCTTTCGTCGGCGCGAAGGGGGCGCCTCGACCGCCCTTTCTACTCGATGCCCAAGGTACCGCTCCCATTCCACACGCGGAGTTTTTCTGCGGCGTGTTCGGCTCGAGGGGTCAAACTGCCGACAGCGCCGTCTTTTATTTGAATAATCTTCCTCCAGGCAAGTACGGCATTGTGATCTTCGACGTGCCTTCCAGCAAGGGCGCACACACCGTGTCGTTCATTCTGCAGCAGCAGGACAATGACTGGAAGTTGGGCGGCCTCTACATCAAGTCGTCGCAGATTGCAGGACACGACCTTAACTGGTTTATGACCCACGCCCACGACCTTAAAGCCAAAGGTCAGGTGCACAATGCCTGGTTTTACTACCTGGAGGCCCGCAATCTAATTTCACCGCTGGACTTCATGAGCACGCAGGCCACCGACAAACTCTACGACGAATCGCAGAGCGCGCAGCCCGCCGATGTCCCTAGTGAAGGCAAGACCGTGGATCTGGCCGCGGCCGGCAGCACTTACAAGCTCATCAGCATTTTTCCGGAAGCCGTGGGCAATGATCTGGACCTGATCGTGAAGTACCAGGTTGCGAATATTTCAAACACCGGCCATACCTATCAAACTAATCTCGCCGTGATCAAAGCGTTGGTGACCAAGTACCCCGAAGTGAGAGATGCCTTTGCTGCCGTGGTGGCCCGCGCCGTCGATCCCGCCGGCCGCGATTACGGCACGCTGCTGGCGATGAAGGATATTAAGTAAGCAAGGTCAGTTCTCAGTCCGCCGCTGTTGGGGAATGGGGAACTCTGCACTGGCTTCTTCCAACAGACACTCTTTGGGACTCTTATCGTCGCGTAATCCCAGAAACACAGGCGCACGCAACTTTGGCCCACTCGAACCAGAAGCGCCGTGCGTCCACTCCGCGAACTCAATTTCCGCCACCAGTTCCGGCTTGACCCAGTGCACCTTGCGCAGCGCCTCGACTGGTCCATAGAAGGGACTTTGCTTCGTTTCCACCTTGTTCAGCAGCTCCCAGATTTCGGTGAGCGACTTTTGGTTGAATCCGCTGCCCGCCTGGCCCACGTGGATGAGCCTACCTTTCTTGTCGTAAAGTCCTAGCACGATTGAACCAAAATATGCGCGGCTTCCCTCTGGCTCCGTATATCCGCCAATCACGCACTCGAGCTGGTGCCTGATCTTGATCTTGAGCCAGTCGCGGCTGCGATGTTCCTGATAGGAGCAGTCTCGTTTCTTAGCCACGATGCCCTCAAGTCCGTTCTGGCGTGCCATCTCGAAGAGTGCAATCCCCTGCGCCTCATAATGATCGGAATAGCGCAACGAGTCGCCGGTCACCAGGATCGAGGCCAGGGTCCGCTTGCGATCTTCAAGGTGCACCTTTCGCAAGTCGTACCCATTCAGATAGAGGAGATCAAACGCGTAATACAGTACGGGCACATCGGCGTTTGGGGTCATGCGCCGCCCGCCTGGCCGGAAACCCGTACGCTGCTGCATCAAGCTGAAGGAGGGACGGCCTTGCTCATCGAGCGCGACTACCTCCCCATCGAGAATCCCGCTCTGCCCTTTGACAAATTTCGGCAGACCTTTCAGTTCGGGATAACGGCCGCTAAGGTCATTCTGATTGCGCGAAGTCAGACGCAGCTTGCCGTTCTCGATGAAAGCGACCGCGCGGTATCCATCCCATTTGATTTCGAACAGCCACTCCGGCCCGTCAAAAGGGTGGTCGATTGGAGTCGCCAGCATGGGATAGATCGACGGCGGCATCGGCCGCTTCACCGCACCTGGAAGCTGGGCAACCGAAACAGCAGAAGACGCAAGAGACACCGTGGATTTTTTCTGGCGAGACTCCGATGCCGCGGATGACGAAGCAACACTTTCGGGCACTGCGGACGGTCTTTTCTTACTCGACTCGGCTTCCGCTGCCGACTCCTTGGTTAGCTTTTTTGCTTTTTTTTTTGCGCGCTCGTGTCTTTTTGGGGGCTCGCTTTCTTTTGCACGCTCGCCGCCGCCTTCTTCTTATCCATTTTTGCTACCGCATCCGCAAGCCAAGCCGCTTTCAATTTCCCTCGTCCAGCCGGACGGCTGCTGCGCCACTCCGCCGATCCTTCATCTCCGGCGATCTCTGCCATATTTCGCTTCGTTAACACCGACTGGTCAAATTGATCGATGTCATATCCTTCTTCTGCATGGTCGTCATGCTTCTTGATCAGCAGCCATTCGTTGCCCTTGCTGCCCGGACGCCGCCCGCGCATCTTGATCAGGGCAAAATCTCCCTTCAGTCTCTTGCCCTCGAGACGAAACTTCAAATCCCCCTTTGCCAGCATCTGTCGCGCTTCCTCGTCGGTTCCCGCGACATATTTCCCATTCACCGGCAGCGCAGAGAGCGGCTGCCACGTGCCCACATCCCACACCATCACCGACCCGGCGCCGTAATTACCCTCGGGAATGATGCCCTCAAAATCGTGATACGAAACCGGATGATCTTCCACTTCCATCGCCAGACGCTTGTCCCCCGGATCGAGAGACGGACCCTTCGGCACCGCCCACGACTTCAGCACCCCATCCAGTTGCAGCCTGAAGTCGTAGTGAAGACGCGTCGCATCATGCTTCTGCACGACGAAACGGTGCTCTGTTTTCTTTTGTACTTGAGCGGGAGGTTCGGGCGTCTGCTCGAATCGGCGTTTGCGTTTGTACTCTTCCAGCGCCATGCCATCATTTTACTCACTCAAAGATGCCAAGGGGAGAGCGGGCAAAGCGCCACCTGAATACGGGATTCGACTGGCGAATCGAGGAGGAAAAATGAAGATAGAAATGGGCCCCGGCACGCTACGGTGCCGAACCGGGGCCCTGGCCTTAAGCCGCCACCTTACTTTTTGCGGTAATGCGATGGGGAGTGGAGTGCGCCACATTGTAGGTTTGCACCTGCGGATCGCGCTTCAGAAGCGGCTTGATCGAGTCCACGATGCGGGAATACTGATCGCGTTGGTAGCGCTCCGCATCCTGTTTATTGTTCCAGAAGCTGATGGAAAGCTGCCGATCACTTCCATCCTCTGATTCCAGAGCAATCAGGTCGACAAACCCAGGCTGCTTCTGCAAAATCGGAAGCACCTCGTTGCGTAGTTTGTTCTCGAAGTCATCCTTTCGTTCCGGTTTCACGTGGCATTCCACGATACGCGTAAACATAAAAGAAACTCCTTTCGCATTTTTTGGGAAGGTGAAAGATTTCCGGCCCGCCGGCGCTGCAGCTCGAAGACCAGCCCACCCGGCGGGGAAGTTAGGTGTGATTTAAGTGACGTTGCATGGAATTATAACCCCGCGGCTGCGCGGGTTTTTCCACAAAATATGCGGATTCATATTCTCTAGTGCCAGTTTTGTTTACAATCGCATCCGTGATGCGCCACTTGTATGTGTGCGGCTGATTCCTTCTAGTATCAACCCTTAGAAGGCTAGGTTGGAAGTAAGCGGATGAAACGCGAATTTCCTGAGATTCCGTTTGTCGGAGTCGGTGCCATCATCATTGAAGACGCTCACGTGGTTCTCGTGAAGCGCGCGCATCCGCCGCTGCAGGCTGAATGGTCCATCCCCGGAGGCGTGCTCGAAGTTGGCGAACTGGTGCGCGAGGCCGCTGTGCGCGAGGCCCGCGAGGAAACCGGACTCACCGTCGAACCCGGCGAACTCCTCGGCGTCTACGACCGCGTGCTGCGCGATGCCGAGCAGCGCGTGCAATATCACTACGTGCTGATTGATTTTCTGTGCCGAAGGGTAGCGGGGGATCTCGCCGCCACCAGCGACGCCGCCGAGGTTGGGTGGTTCAGGAGGGAGGAGCTGCCGGCGCTGAAGCTGGCCGAGGATACGCTGGATGTGATTCGGAAAGGCTTCGCCAAAATAAGAGTGCACTCCTAATATTCCGCATATTCCGCAGCCGCAGCAGGCTGAGAGTGCATCGCCTACGGAGCGCCATGACCGACACACTTTAGCACGCCCAGATAGGCGCTCCAGGGACCGACTGCGTCACGATACTGGTGGGCCATCACGCGGGACAGTTGATGCACATGAGTGAGATCGTGAACCGCCCATGTCGCCAGAAGTTGCGACAGCGTCACCACTCCCAGCTCTGGATGCCTTCCGCGCCGGGTCCAGTCTTCTGGCTGTAAATTCATTGACTGCAGCGAAGCCAGGTTCTCACTGCGCAAGCGGGCGAACTCGTCGAGCAGTTGCTGCAGCGACTTGCCTTGACTCTCTTTCGCTTGCGCAAAGCGGTCAAAGGGATCAAATGGCCGCGCTTCGCCGTTCTCCACAATGATGCGCGCTCGCGGCATCCAGTCGGTGCGCTCCCCGACGATCAGGTGACCAACGATGTCGAACGCGCTCCAGGTATCTTTTCCTTCGTTGCCGCGCACCCAGATGTCAGGCAGTCCGCGCAACAGCGCATCCAGGGCTGCGGGAGTGCGGCTGAGAACTGCGATGGCCTCGGCCAGGTTGAATTCCGTCATGCTTGCCATGCCAACGTAGATGCACGCCTGGCCCTTTGGATTCGAGCGAGGGTGTCGACGACCGCCTCTGCGCAACCCCAGTTCAACTCGCGTCCGCCGCCGTCAATCCGATTCATCCTCCCACTCCGCATCGCACCCATGGCAGCGCCAAGCCGGACGTTGCACGGGGATGGGCAGGCGTAGGAATGCGCTGATGTAGGCGATGGGACGGTCCAATTCCTGGAAGTTCACATCCAGCGACTGACACTTGGGACAGCGCGGCTGCTCGTACAGGCCGACGCCCTGCACGTAAAGACCTTCGAGAATCGGTTCGTCGAGAATCTTGCGCGCGTTCTCCACATCCGCGGCGCGCACATTGAGTTTTATACCGCCAATGAAGTTCGAAATGAACCAATCCAGCCGGACCAGGTTTTCGTCCGCCAGAAAACATTCAATGCCCGCGGATTCCAGACTGCCCTTTGCCAGCAACGCCTCCGGCAGATCACGAAATTGCCGGATGGTCACAAGCTCCTGCAGCTCCAGTTCTTCGCGATCTTCCGGCGCTTCCTCCTCGAGAAGCTGCAGATGCCTGCGATCGAGTTCGTCATCGAGCGCCGCCCAGGCAACCTCGGTCAGTGACGCTGGACGCCGTGCCAGGTTTTGCAGCTCGGCATCGGTCATGCCCGCATAGGTTTCCGCCAGCCGCTGCCGTTGTTCTTGACGGCGCTCTTCTTCGCTTTCTTCGGGATCGAGGTAATTCACGTTGCCCAGGATACTTCGCCGGGCCGCACCCCGCCAACTGCCCGGTAGTGGCGGATTGCGCCCGGTTTGCGGAGAAATGTCCTATCGCTAAAAAGGCGCTTCCCGCAGGTCCACAGCATCGTCTTCCCGCTCTGCTCGGCAGGAATGGCAAGGCCAGTCCCTGCGATGAAACGGCATCGGCACTAGTGCAAGGCTAAACCAACAGCAGGATCTAGTTCTTGGAAATTCACATCGAGCGATTGACACCTGGGCCACCCCTCAGCGTCTTCCCGATTCACTTGCAGCTTGATTCCGTGGGACGGCCCTTTGTTCCAAAACAAAAAAGGGAACTCTTTCCTGGCGCGGCATGGGGATGGCGCGTGGACTTGAAATCCTAGCCCAGTTACTTAATTCAGGAGTGCGCGAGGAAAAGCAAACGGCCCGCAAGTTCATGAACCTGCGGGCCGTCCGGTGGACCGTTTGGGATTGACCAAGAGGTGGTCACTCTACGTGGCCTCTCACGGCAACTCTCGGGTCAGGGACTAAAGCACAAGACCGAAGTCCCAGGATGGCGGCCTTCGCGCGACCAACGCGATGCCTCCATCTGTACTCACCGGCTAGTGTGCGGGCTGTAGCTCGCAGGCGCATGCACCCGGAGCCCCGCTTAGAGCAACCAGCTCTAAGTCTCAGCCACCTCACCTGGTCTTAGACTCCCACAACTACTACCACATTCAGAACTTGTCATTCGACCACCTCCTTTCCGGTGTAAGCCCACATTAGTACGGAATCCTGTGGCTCGTCAACCGGTACGAAGGTGGGTACGAAGGTGGGTACGAAGGTGGGTACGAAGGTGGCTCCCAGATCAGTCCGATACCGTCTATTTTTTCGGCAGCAACGTTACCCGCGCCGTTACTGCCTGATTCTTGGCCATTCCCCCCATTATGACCGGGCCCAGCGGCGTGGATAGGATTCCACGGCTATCCATGCGGGGATCGGGTGTGTTTTCGCTGATCGTTTCCCAGCGGCCTGCGTGCAAATCGTAGGCAAAAGTCATGGTGGAAGCCTCAGCCGGCTGGCCGTCATAACCAATGCCTTTGAAGTTGTGCGGACTGGCGGTCCCGCCGGAGAACAGAACTTTATGTTCTTTCTCACCTGCGGCAATGCCAAAATGCGCTGGGCCAGGATGGGCAGGCAGCTTGCTCCACTCCATCTTGGTCGCATCCTTGTGATCAATCTTGCCCAGCCAGCACTCTGCAGAAGCGACATAAAGTGGTCCCGAGGTGGTACTCCTCATAGCACCATCCACGTAAACAATGGTATCGTCCGCCAGCCCGCCGGCGTGGCCGAAGACCGGCGTTCCCGGCAAAGGTGTGGCCTGACTCCAAGAATCTTTCTCCGCGTCGTATACCTGCACGTTGTTCACCAAGCGCTTATTCGACCTGCCTCCGATGAGGTAGACATAGCGATCGCGAAAAACACCGACGACCGCGCTGTCGACCGGGACAGGAATTTCTTTACCGCTGTACCAGCGGCGGTCGAAAGGCGAATACAGGTTCACATCGGCGACCGTCATCTCGCCGCCCTGACCGTCAACCACGTATCCTCCCAGGAGAATGATCACTCCCTTCACCCCGGCAGCAGACGCTCCAAGCCGACCGGCGACCCCCGGCACGGGACGACCTTCGCTCCATTTCCCGGAGGCCAAGTGCATGATGTAAACCTGATTCGTGATGTCATCCCAGGCTTTTTGGGGACCGACCCCCATCAGCGAGAAAAGTTCGAGCCCATTCTTCAAACTGGCGACGGCATTGCTGGAAACGGCGGCGGGCATCGACGGAAGTTTGGGTTCATTCGCACCGAGTACAACTGCCGCACAGAGCAACAGCATCAAAAAACCCAAGAATTTTTTCATTGCTGAGATATTACGTGTTCACGGGAGCGAGAGCAAAGACCGGGGTGCGGGCAGCGTTACTCAAAATTCAAAACCAAGTCTTGCCACGGTACTCCCGGTAGGAATCTCCGAAGGCTTCTTCCAGGACACGCGCTTCACGCCGGGCGCGGATAGTCTGGATAGCAACTACGGCAGCGAGACCAACCCATAAAACTGGCTTCTGCAGCACCAGGATCAAGCCGAGAATGATCATGGAGCCGAAGACGTAAATGGGGTTGCGGATTTTCGAGTAGAGCCCGTGAGCGACAAGTTCTCTGGTCTTCGGCGTGATGGAAAATGATTCCCCGAGCTGGTAGCGGGCCACACCGGTAAAGGCTACGCCCACTACGACCAGCACTGATCCAACATAGCGTTGCATATTCCACGGCGCCGCCCAACTGATCAGAAACCACAAAAGAGTCGCGGCTGCAACCAACTGCAGGGCGGTAAAAACGTATAGGCTTCGGCCTTCCATAGAGCTAGCTCATCTCTTGCCACTTCGTGCAGCCTACTCAACCAGTCCCTGTCGCACCGCATGCATGAAGTCCGTGTAAGCGGGAGTATGGCCATGGGCGCGCATGTCGCTTGCGATCTGGCCGCGATGATGCGCCGAGTGCATGACAACGTGAGTAAGAATGTCTTGCACCGTGCTGGTCCAAGCTTCCCCTTTGCTGTTCTTGTATGCGATCTCCTCGGAAAGCCATGACGGTGAAGTCTGATTTAGGTACGGTCGCCAAAGTTGGTGCAACTCTGCGGCTTGCACCTGGCACTCGTCGAGGCTAAATTCGGGCCAAACGGGAAGACTCTGTGGTTGATGTTTCAACCGCTCCAGCCAGAGCCGCTCAGCGGAAAAAATATGGGCCATCAGCTGCAGCGGCCGTCCGGTCGTGATTCTGCAGGCACGTAGGCCGGCAAGCACCTCACGGTTCGCCCAATCATCGTAGGCAAACTGACGCCGCAGATGATCGAGTAGTCCCATCACAAGCCTTGTACCTCGCACTCGAACGCCTGAAGATTCACGCAGGATTGCCGGTCGCGCGTTATGCTTTTATTCATTCTTTCACAATTCTGGATTACACTGCCCTGAGCGCCGGTGAGGCATACCATCTTTGTCGGCGATCTGCGTTGGTCGCCCATCAACATGCCCGGCAAAGTCTCAGCCCGAACGTCAGCGGAAGCGGCCGAGATTACAGAGAACAGGAGCACTTCGGCAGCCAGAACTCAGAAGACGCTGACCGCCGTGAAAAGCAAGGGGGCGGCAAAAAACGCCGGTTCCCTTGACGACCTTGCGCGTCTGGCGCAGAAAGCTTGTCTAATCGCCCGCGATGCCGCCTTCAACGTGCGCGATCTCCTGACCAACTCTTCGCGCATGGCTTTCCTGGCGATCAAGGATTGCGAGAAAGAGTTAGACCTGATTGAGCGCCAGATCGATGAGCGCTTACCCGCAGCTATCACAAAGGTTAATGAGGGGCGCGCGCGTCAGTTATTGGCCAGCCTGAAGTGCATCACCGACCTCGAGCGCATTGGCGATCTGGTGATGAGTGTGGCACTGCGGGTGCAGTCTCGGAGCGCGAAGTGGCCGGCTTCCGATACGCGCCAACTGGTGGGCATGTCCGTCACATTGCGGGACATGCTCGATCTCATCCATCGGGGGTTCGTTAGCCTCGACCTGGATTGCGCCCGTTCGGTCCTACAGATGGACAAAGAGATAGACAGCGTTTGCCACACGTTGTTCCAAAAGCACCTCGCTGCCAATGTGCCACAAAACGATACCACCAGTTTTGAAATACTTCTCATGGCCCAAGCCCTGGAGCGCGCCGGCGATCACACCACCAACCTTGCTGAGGAACTCTACAGCCTGATCGAAGGCCACAGTCTGCGGCATCTACCAAAGAAACGGGCGTCCAGCTAGTCGTTGCACGCAGCGGCCCGCGCTCTCCGGCGGCAGGCGCGCGCTATAGATTTAATTAAAGGTGGCCACGGGCGTCAGTCCTGTCCGAAAACTGATTTATCCTGTCGTACGACCCATGAACCGTGCATTCGCATGAATCGGCCCAAACCATTATGGAGAGTTGAGGACCAGGAAGCCCGCCTCGCCGAGTTAAAGGCCGGGTCGGACAATGCCTCCAAGGACAGTCCTCTGCGACAAGATGTGCGCTCGCTGGGGACCCTACTGGGAAAAGTACTGGTTGATCAGGCAGGGGAGGATCTGTTTGCGCTGGTGGAACAACTCCGGCGGTTGCTGATTCAGAATCGGACGCGAACTCAGGCTACCGCTGATCCATCGGGAAAGCTGCTGAGCGAAGCACGAACGGTGGTTTCGCAGATGGACCTGGACAAGGCCTATCAAGTCACCAAGGCATTCGCAATTTATTTTGAATTGACCAACCTGGCCGAGACTAACCATCGCAAACGTAGGCGGAGGGCTGGCAAGTTGGGCGGGCAACACCAGCCACCAGGCGGATCATTTCACGGTACGTTGCTGCGTATGAAGGAGGCCGGCATATCTGGCCAGCAAGCGCTTGCGGCACTCGCGGGTCTGGCGATCATGCCAGTATTCACCGCCCATCCTACGCAGGTGGCGCGTCAAACTGTACTGCTCAAGCGCCGCCGGATCGCCGAGCAATTGGAGCGTCTTGATCACGTTCCGCTTAGCGCCGGCGAGGCACTCGCCTGCGAAGACGCGATCCGCACAGAAGTTACCGCGCTGTGGCAGACCGATGAAGTTCGATTAGCAAAGCCAACTGTCGACGATGAAATCCGCATGGGGTTGCGTTACTTCAAGCTCGCTTTGTTCGAAGCCCTTCCTGGAATTTACGGCGAAATAGGCGATTCTTTCCGAGACGTTTTCCGTATCAGCCTGGACGAGGCCGAGGTGCCCAACATCGTGCGATTCGGGTCGTGGATCGGCGGCGATCGTGATGGCAATCCTTTGGTCAAGCCAGAATCGATCTGCAATGCCCTTGGACTTGCGCGGTCGCTGATACTGGCAGAGTACGCTCGCGATGTTCGGAAGTTGAGTGACGGGCTGAGCTCGTCACTACGACAGGTAAGTGCGTCACAAGAGATGCTGTCGCGCTTGGACGATTATGGGCGCACGACACCCGGCGTTCACCTACTGTGGGGAGAACACAACCGGACCGAAAGCTATCGCCGATTCCTTTCTTACGTGTTGCACCGGCTGCAGCGTAGCGCCGGGCGGGCGACCGATTCAGACTCCTATGGCAGCGCTACCGAGTTTGAACAAGACCTAGTGCTGATGAGAGATAGCCTTCGGGTGAATCACGGTCAGCGGCTAGCCAAGAGTCTGGTTGATCCTCTTCTTCGGAAGGTAGGGACTTTTGGCTTTCATCTGCACACTCTCGACATCCGTCAACATGCCCGTGCTCACGCTCAAGCATGGGCCGAACTGGCGCCTGCGCTGTCCGGCAATCAAGGATTGCAGCAGGTTCGCGAGACTGCATCCACATCAAGCCGCGAAGTGCTCGAGACTTTCATCACCATCGCTCAGATTAAGAAGAATTATCCCCAGCAATCAATTGCTCGCTACATCATCAGCGGAGCGGAATCGGAGGACGACATTCTGAACGTCCTCCACCTGGCCGAAGCGTGCGGGGTGGTTGCCTCCGGATCTGCACACGACCCCGGCCTGATGCCGGTACCTTTGTTTGAGTCCATCGAGTCGCTGCGCCGGGCGGGAACGATCGTGCGCGCACTCTGGGCCAGGCCCGAATATCAATCGCTCCTCGACTCGTGGGGTCGCTGGCAAGAGGTCATGCTGGGCTACTCCGACTCCAACAAGGACGGAGGAATGCTGACCAGCATTTGGGAACTGTACCAGACTCATGGCGAACTCCACCGCGTGGAGGCACGGTGGGACGCGGCGGTGGCCCCACCCACTCTGCAATTTTGGCGCAGCCGGAAGGTTGCTTCTCCGGCCGCATCCGCATTACGGAGCAGGGAGAAGTCCTCAACTGGAAGTATGCCGAGCCGGTCTTGGCGGAGTGGAACCTGGAATTGATGATTGCGGCCAGTCTCGAAGTGCTCACCCGGAAACGCGGCCAGGTAGCGGGCGACGATCCACGCTGGGAAGCCGCTATGGAAGAGATGTCAGAAGAAGCCTACAAGTTTTACCGCCGGTGCATCGCGGAAGACCCTGAAGTGATGGAATATTTCGAGCAGGCCACGCCGGTGAACGAACTGGATACCGCCCGCATCGGGTCTCGGCCGTCACGAAGAGCTGAGGGAAGGCGTTTGGAGGACCTGCGTGCGATCCCCTGGGTCTTCGGCTGGATGCAGAGCCGGCATGCCGTACCGGCATGGTTCGGCGTCGGCTACGCGCTCGAAGGCTTCGCGAAGAAGGGAGCCGGCCACGAGGAGTTGTTATGTGAAATGATGCGGAATTTTCGTTTGTTCTCGGATTTGTTGCGCAACGTTGAACTGGGAATGGCGAAGGCAGACTTGAATATCTCCCGTGTCTATTCCGAATTGGTGACCAATGCGGCTCTGCGCCAGCGAGTCTTCACCATGCTCGAAGCTGAATTCCTGCGAACCCGGCGCATGATTCTGCGCATTGCAAAACAGCGTGAACTGCTGGGTGGCAACCGGGTTCTGGCGCGATCGATTAGGCTGCGCAACCCGTATGTGGATCCCATGAGCCTGATTCAAGTAGAACTCTTGCGGCGCAAGCGGGAGGGTCAGTGCAATGCTGATCTCGACTACGCGCTGGGAGCAACCATCAACGGTATCGCCTCAGGTTTGCACAACACAGGCTAGGACGAGGAATTCCGTCAACCCGCCCGGGGTCCAACTGCACGCTAACGACCCACCGGGCTGTTCGTCTGTAGTATGTTAGTCGGTCGGGAAGAGGTCAGAGTGTGCCGTTTGATCTCTTCGCCCACATGGAACTCGCTCCTCTCAGCATGCGTACCTGCAATCGGCCAATGCTGTTCTATCCCGCGATTGTGCATTTCCCAAGAGGCCAAATGTCTATTTCGAGAATTGCAATATTCGTACTGACTCTGGCCCTACCTGTGGTGATGCTGGGGCAGGCTGCCAACCTAACCATCGCCGTTAGCCCTAACAAGGGTTCCGCCCCGGACCCTCGAGACGAAGCTCCGAAGCTTGAGCACTTCGATCCGAACTCCATCGATAAGAGCCTTGATCCCTGCGAGGACTTCTACAAGTACACATGTGGCAAATGGTTGTCGGCGAATCCGATCCCGCCCGACCAAGTGTTCTGGGGAACGGGGAGCAGCCTGCAGTTGTGGAACGAGAATGTACTGCGCGAGACCTTAGAAGCCGCGAGGGCCAACGATGCGAAGCGCGGGCCGGTGCAGCAGAAGATCGGAGACTATTGGGCCGCGTGCATGGACGAAAGCGGCATCGAAGCTGCGGGCCTGAATCCCTTGAAGCCTGAGTTGGACCGAATTGCTGCCTTGAAGTCCAAGAAAGAAATCACGCTCGAAATTGCTCACCTCCACCATGTGTTTCCGGGCGCCTGGGAGCAGAGCGACAATCAGACTAATTCGCCGCTATTTGGCTTCACCGGACAACAGGATTACGACGATGCTTCGAAAGTCGTGGCGCAAATTGACCAGGGCGGATTGAGCCTCCCCAATCGCGACTATTATCTGAACAGCGATGCAAAGTCAGTCGAAACTCTAAGCAAATATCGCCAGCATTTGCACCGGATGTTCGCCCTGGCAGGTGAGCCCGAAGCGCAAGCTACTTCCGATGCCGCCACGGTTATCGAAATTGAAACTGCCCTGGCCAAAGCGCAGATGGATAACATCAAACGGCGCGACCCCAAGAACATCAACAACAAGATGAGCCTGGCGCAGGTACGCCAACTCACTCCTTCGATCGACTGGGAGGTTTACCTGAAGGCGGTAAAGGCCCCGGCCAGCGAGCACTACATCGTCACTTCGCCAGACTTCTTCCGGGCTGAGCAAAAACTCCTGCAGGAGCATCCCCTGGAGCACTGGAAGGTTTATCTGCGCTGGCACGCGATTCACCGCGCAGCTCCTGAGCTGAATAGAGCCTTGGTGGAGGAGAACTTTGATTTCTTCGCGCACACTCTTGCCGGCGCCGAACAGCAGCAGCCTCGCTGGAGACGTTGCGTACGCGCCGCCGATCGCGACCTGGGAGAGGCCTTGGGCCAGGCTTATGTTGATCGTGCCTTCCCACCTGAAAATAAAGCCCGCACCTTGCAAATGGTGCGCGCTGTCGAGCAGGCGCTGAGCCAGGACATTCAGAGTGTTTCCTGGATGTCGCAAGCCACCAAGCAACAGGCCATCACGAAGCTCAAGGGTATCGAAGACAAAATCGGTTACCCGTCACACTGGCGGGATTATTCGAGCGTGAAGATCGCGCGCGACAGCTATCGCGCTAACGTGGGACAAGCGTCGTCGTTTGAGTTCGAGCGCTGGGTGGCCAAAGTCGGCAAACCCGTGGACCGCGGCGAGTGGACGATGACTCCGCCCACAATCAACGCCTATTACGATCCACAGTTGAACACCATCAACTTCCCTGCTGGCATTTTGCAGCCGCCCTTCTTTGAGCAGGGGAAAGACGACTCCGTGAATTACGGCGCCATCGGTATGGTCATTGGACACGAGATTATTCATGGCTTCGACGATCAGGGACGCAAGTTCGACGCTCATGGCAACCTCCGGGATTGGTGGACTGCGGAAGATGCCAAGCAGTATGACGAGCGCGGCAAATGCATCTCCGACGAATACACGCAGGAAGTGCCCGATGCAGGCCCTGGAGTGAAACAGAATGGCCTGCTGACTCAGGGTGAAGATACAGCCGACAACGGCGGGATTCATCTCGCGCTGAACGCTCTCGAAGCCTCACTCAGGCAGCAGGGCAAGTCGCTGGACGACAAAGGCGACGACGGCTGGACCTACCGTCAGCGATTCTTCCTCTCGAACGCTTACTCGTGGTGTACCAATGTGCGGCCCGAGGTGGCGCGACTAATGGTCACCAGTAACCCACATTCCTTGCCCGTATTCCGTATCGACAATGTGGTCTCGAACATGGCGGAGTTCCAGCAAGCCTTTGGCTGCAAAGCGGGACAACGCATGGTCAGAACGAATGCCTGCCGGGTGTGGTGAGGAAGTCACCTTAGGAAAGACTGCAAATATCGGCATAGGGGGACGGGTCGCCCCGCCTCCCCTGCCACACCACCGTACATGCGGGTCCGCATACGGCGGTTCGGCGGATTAAGCTAGGACCGCACTACCATGGGTGGAAGCCCGAGCT
>Ga0070699_100000353_pt1 | contig 44677 bp, 47 predicted proteins | sample KBSK1503metaG_FD_65473 | JGI IMG/M metagenome (GOLD analysis project Ga0070699, IMG submission 65473) | Corn, switchgrass and miscanthus rhizosphere microbial communities from Kellogg Biological Station, Michigan, USA - KBS K1-50-3 metaG | ecosystem: Host-associated > Plants > Roots >... | reverse complement strand
ATCACGGCAGGCGGCCTCCGTCGAGAAGCGATCGATGAACTCCGTCAGTGTGCGGGGATAGTCCATGTTTCCCGAACATTAGTTCGAGATCAAAGGTGAGTCAAGGGGATAGCGAGTTGCACGCAATTCAACGAGGCGCTCGGGCCGGTGCAAGGTTGATCCAGATCCAGAGCGCGCCCAGGGTGCCCGAGCCAGCGGCTCCCATGCCGAGAAGTGCTGCGCGCCGGATCAATCCGCGCGTCAATGCGCCTGCCCCACAGGCAATTGCCAGATTGCGACAAAGCCGGGAACGAAGATGAAGATGCGACCAAGATGGTGACCTACGCGGCTATCCTGACGCGGCGCCTGTGGCACTCCCCAGCATCGGCTCTTTGCTGCGCCTCGCGACCGTGGACACGCGGCCGCTGCGGCGGCGTGAGTTCAGCCTCCTCTTCGTTGGTCAGCTCGTCTCGCGCCTCGGCACCATGGTCACTGCGGTGGCCGTGCCCTACCAGCTCTACCAGCTGACGCACTCCTCGCTCGCCGTCGGCCTGCTCGGCCTGATCGAGCTGTTCCCGGTGCTGGCCTTTGCATTCCTGGGCGGGGCCCTCGCCGACGCTCGTGACAGGCGTTTCATGGTCCTGCTGACCGAGCTCGTCTTCATGGCAACCTCGGCGCTGCTGATGGCCAACGCGCTGCTTGGCCACCCACTGATCTGGGCCATCTACTGTCTCGCTGCAATCCAGGGGGGGCTCTACGCTCTGCAGAGGCCATCCCTCGACGCCCTGCTGCCGCGGTTGGTGCCCGAGAATGAGATGACCGCAGCCGTCGCTCTAGCATCGCTGCAGGGCTCGGTCGGTATGGTCGCCGGCCCCGCCCTTGCCGGGGTGGTGATCGCGGCTGCCGGGCTTCCGGTCACCTTCGGGGTGGACGTGCTGACCTTTGCCATCTCCCTGGTTGCGCTGGCGCTGATGCGCGCGACTCCGCCGCCGCCGGACGCCGAGGGGCCAAGCCTGCGCCGCGTCGCAGAAGGCTTGCGCTACGCAAGGAGCCGCCCAGACCTGCTGGGAACTTACGCGGTCGACATGATCGCCATGTTCTTCGGTATGCCCGAGGCGCTCTTCCCGGCAGTCGCCTCAGAGCTGGGTGGCCCCGCGGTGCTCGGTGTGCTCTTCTCCGCGTCCGCATTCGGCTCCATGGCTGCTTTCGCGACGAGCGGCTGGACCGGTGGTGTCCACCGCCACGGATGGGGCGTCATTCTGGCGGCGACGGCGTGGGGCTTCGCCATCATCGGCTTCGGCTTCGCCGCCTCGCTGCCCCTGGCTGTGCTGTGCCTCGCCGCGGCCGGGGCGGCAGACGCAGTGAGCGGCATCTTTCGGATGGCCATCTGGAACCGAACAATTCCTGATTCGCTTCGGGGACGGCTGGCTTCGATCGAGCTGCTCAGCTACTCGAGCGGCCCTCTGCTGGGCAACGCGGAGTCTGGTGTGGTGGCGGCGCTGGCCGGCGTTCGCGTCTCGATCGTTTCCGGAGGTGTTCTCTGCGTGGTCGGCTGCCTCCTGTGCGCCCTCATGCTGCCGGGCTTCCGAGCATTCGACGCTCGGGACTGGACTTCAGGCCGCGGCGGTGTTATCAGCAGTGCATGAACGTTCGGCACGCGATGACGCCCGTGCTGTTGACGGCGCCGGCCGGCACTACCGTCGCCGAGGCGGCCAGCCTGATGGCTCAGCGCAGGGTCGGCTCGGCGCTGGTCGTCGAGGAGGAGCAACTGCTGGGGATCTTCACCGAGAGGGACATCGTCAAGGCGCTCTCGCAAGACGCCCTGGCCATCCACCAGGAGATCAGCCACTGGATGACACGCGACCCGCAGACCATTACGCCGGAGGCCAGCCTCGATGAGGCTCTGCAGCGGATGGTCAGCGGCAACTTCCGACATCTGCCGGTCATGGAAGGCGGGCGGCTGGTTGGAATGCTGTCGATGCGCGACGTCTCCCGGCTCTCGGTGGGCGGGAGCAGTTAGTGGACCACTAGCCGGAGCCTCTCAGATCTCGCGGCGTCGGAAGCTCCATAGGGTGAGCCCGATCATCGCCGCGAACCACACCGCGACCCAAACGAGGAAAGCGGGGGGCGGACCGTCTGTTGCCGCGAACGGGAATGCGGCGATGCCCGACCCGGCCGCTCGGTACGTGGCGACCAGGGAGGCCGGCTCCATCGCGTACACCGCGGCGCGCCACAGGCCGTCCGTGGGCAGCAGCAGTTTGCTGACCACGCCGGTGGCGATCAGCTCCTGGTTGCCGATGGCTTCTCCTGCGCCCCCGAGGATGCCGCCCACCCAGGCCATGAAGTAGCAGGTCAGCGGGATGAACCCGGCGGCCATGCCGGCCAGCCGCGTCGAAAGCAGCAGAGCCAGCGTGAAGAGCACGAGGCCGACTCCGGCCACATAGACGATCAGCTCGATCGGATGGGGGGGAACATACCCCGTGGCCCAATCGACCACGATCAGCTCGAGGACCGCCGAGCCGGCGGCGTAGAGCACGACCAGTGCTGCCAGTCCGAGCCAGCGTCCGAGCACATACTCGCTGCGCCTGACGGGACGGGCAAGCAGCCCCAGCGCCAGGTTGGACTCCACGTCGCCCGAGATGGTGGGCGCCGCCACGAGCACCGACATCAACGCCAGGACCGCCGAGAACAAGAACGCGACGACGATCAGCACCTGTGCGGCGAGCACCCGAAGCGCAACCTCACCGATCTCCGGCCCGCCGCCGGGGCCGCTCGCATAGCGCAGCTGGAAGAACGCCCAGCCCGTCGCGCCGACCACCACCAGCGTGAGCACGGCCACGGCGATCAGCAGCCTGCGCCGCGAAGCCTCCCACATGGTCAACTTGGCGAACGTGAGGATGGGCTGTAGCTCCGGCAACCTAGTGGTCCTCTCCGAGCAGCTGGAGGAACCGATCCTCGAGCGTCTGATGGCGAGGCTCGACGGCATACAGCCGGCCTCCCATGCGCACTATCTCATCGACTACGTCGGGCACGTGCTCAGGAGGCAGGCCGCGGAGGATGATCCACTCGCCGTCATCGTCACGGTTGCCAAACGAAGCCAGCGATGAGCGCTGCCGAGGATCCAATCCGCTGACCTTGAAGCGGCAGGCATTGCCGCTGAGCAGCTCATTCAGCGTGCCGGTCGCGATCACTCTCCCGTGGTCGATCATCGCCACCCGGTCGCAGACCATCTCGACCTCGGTCAACAGGTGCGAGTTCAGGAATACCGACGTGCCGCCCTCCCGAAGGTGATGGATGATCTGGCGTACGTCGTGGCGGCCGACCGGATCCAGGGCGCTCGTCGGCTCGTCCAGGAAGACGAGCTCCGGTGAACCCAGCAGTGCGACGCCGATGCCGAGGCGCTGCTGCATGCCCTTCGAGTAAGTCCGGACCTTGTCACGTCCGCGACCGGTCAGGCCGACCAGGTCGAGGGCCTTTCCCACTTCCTCGGACCACGACGAGCGACGGAGCCGTGCGAGTTCACAGTGAACCCGCATGACCTCCTCGCCGCTCAGCCAGGGCTGGTAGCGGAAGAGCTCCGGCAGGTAGCCAACCAGACGCCGGGTTGGAACGTCGCCGACCTGCTTCCCCAGGACCCAGCCCTCGCCGCCGGTCGGTTCTACCAGGCCGAGCAGGAGCTTGACGGCTGTCGTCTTGCCGGCGCCATTGGGGCCGAGGAAGCCGAACACCTCACCTCGGGGCATCGTCATGGTCAGCCCGGCGAGCGCTACCGTCCGGCCGTAATGCTTCGAGAGTTCGACGCAGTGGATGGCAGGCGAGGCGGCGGCTGTCGCTGCCGCCGCCTGCCTCTCCTGGAGATCTACCAAGCTGTTCTTAAGTTTGTACGGTTGCCCTCAGAGGAGCGTTACGGCAAGCTGTTGGCGACATTTAGGAGGTCGTCCTCGGTCACCGTCCCGGCCACACAGTACACGCGGCCGTGGTTGATCCAGATCACGGCCGCACCCAGACCGGTGTTGTCACCGAGCGCGGTACCGTTCACGCCCTGCACCTTCACTGCGCGCGCGTTCACATAGCCCGAGGGGATCAGGATCGGCAGGTTGCCCCTGGGGTCGTCGATGCTCTTGATGGCGTCTCGCATTGCCGGGCTCAAGCCAGGCTGCGCAAGGAGTGCATTCTTGATGTCAGCGACGGTGGCGCCGGTCGAGGACACCCTGGGCGCCCGCATCTCGGCGACAGCCATGATCGGTCCGGCCGCGACCAGCGCGTTCCTGATGTTGTTCACAGCGGGTTGGCTCGAGCCCGGGCCGCCCTGCGCCTTGCTGCCCTCGGTGCCGGTGACGCCCGAGGCGGAGCTGCTCGCCGACTGCGCGAGCTTGTTCAGATCACCGTAAAGGGCCGTCTCCGCAGGCCCCACCGCGGCAGTCAGCGTGCTGCCCTGGAGCTTGGTCGGGGCGCTGCCATTGAAGGTCACGGTGCCGCTCGCCTGGCCCACCGCGGCGTAGGCGATGGGGGCGTTGGTGAGCGCGGATGGAAGCTTCTTGGCGTCCACGTGGATCGTCGGCAGGCCCGAGACCTGCGACGCTTCGGTCGCGGACGCAGCCTCCTGCAGCGACGGCGCCTTCGTCCACTTCACGTCGCCCCATGTGCTGAAAGCGTCGAGCCCGGTCAGGTCACCCTTCTGGATGGACACCGGCTGGACCCGGGTGGGCTGGAAGATCTGGAGCAGGTTGGCGCCCAGCGGGCTGAAGGCCATCGTGGCCACGAGGCCCACAGCCAGGACAGCCGCGGCCAGGCCTCCGACAAGCGGCCGTCCCCAGCCGACCCGATGTACGGTCACGCGAGACCGCGTCGGGGCGCCGCTGTGATCGGTCCTGGCCTTGAGGCGGGCGAGTGCGCCGGCGGGATCGACGGCCGCCGTGGGGACGACCATCAAACCAAGGGCCTGACGAGCGTCGTCGGCCACTGTTGTGAAGCGCGCCTGACAGTCCCGGCAGCTGTTGTAATGAGCCCGCGTCACTTCGTCGAGCGCGTACGGCTCGTCGTATAGGCGACGGAGAGCTCCGTCAGAAAGATGTCGCACGGCTCATCTCCTTTTTGAGCGCTTGCTCTGCACGCCGTAGGAGCGTGCCTACCTGGCCAGCGCCAACCCCCAACGCGGCGCCGACCTCTACGTAGCTGAGTCCGCTGTACCGCAATGCCAGGACCAGGGCGGCCTTGGTCGGCAGTCGGGAGAGGGCCGCGCGCACCTGGCGGCGGTCTTCCTTGATCTCGACCACCTGCTGCGGATCGACCACCGCTTGGTCCCGGTTCTGCGCATCCGTGATCTCTCGACGCTCTCTGCGCTTTCGACCGCGGATCCGGTTGAGCGATGTGTGCACCGCCGCTCTGTGCAGCCAGGCCGGCGCGTAGCTGGCGTCGGGGCGGTGCTTGCGGTGGAACTCGAAGAAGACTTCCTGCGCGATGTCTTCCGCTTCCGTGCGATCGGCCAGGACGCGGTTGGCGACAGCCACGACCTTGCCGTACTCCGCCATGAACAGGCGATCAAAGGGCTCCAGGTGAGCCTGTGAGCGGTATCCGTCAGGCGCAGGGTCCTCGGGCATCGTCTCTGCAGACTTGGCTACCACATCGGTTAACGCACCGTGCAGTGCTCGATTGTGACAGGCGAAGTCTCTCCCCCGCGCGGTCGGGGGAGTACCCGGCGGAGCCAGGAAGGGGGGAGCTCAATAGAACACGGTGCGCGTCCGATGGTATGGCCGGACCGGGTACAGCCCCTGTGAGAGATCCCAGAGGATCCAGTCGACCTCGATGGAATGCAACTGCCGGCCGCGCTCGGTGAGCGCCTCCCGCAGCCGCTCCACCGCCACCACTGTGGCCGCGCGGATTTCTACCTCGGCCGGCTCCTCCGCGCGCAGCTCGTCCCAGCCGTCGACACGGCGCGCCAGCTCGGGCGAGTACTCGATGACGCCGAAGTGCCGAAGCACCTGTGGCAACTTGTAGTCCGGGAAGCAGGTGAGCGCGTCCATGTCTGGGAACCTCGCCACGCCAGCGCCGTGGAGATCTGCTGGTACGATCTGCGCTCGTTTCAGCAGCGGCACCCGACGGTCGCCGTAGGGGGCGACGTCGGCGAAGGACGCCAGGCTGGAGGCCAGCGCCGCTGCAGTGCCGGCCGCCGTGTCCTGGATCAGGCCATCGAAGCCGTGCTGACCCAGCTCGCGCAGCGCCGCCGCTCGCTCGTCGAGCATAGGGAAGTTGCCGATCACCTCCCTGAGTCGGGCTGCCGTCATTGCGGCCAGGGTGGCTGGGTCGCTCAGCTCGGTCCCACGCTTGAACGCATCGCGCAGCCGCTCCGCCAGTTGCCAGTAACCTCCGGCATCGCCACCCCAGAAGGAGAAGTTGATCGTGTCCAGGACGAGGAGGTAGCGCGCAGTTCGCTCCTGCGGTCCCGAATAATGCCGCCGCCCGTCCCAGGCCGGCACAGGCCGATCGGCTATGAGGTCGACGAGGCGGTCCAGCGGTCCCAGGCTCACGTCCGTTGCCTGCTCGACAACTTCCCGGCAGGCTGCCCGGACGCCCAGTGGATCAGCTGGCGACAGGGCGGGCCCGCTCCAGGCGCCGGATCTCGTCCTCGATCAGCTTGAAGTCCTTCTGCGGCAGCTGGTGGACGTGGCCCTGGAATGCGAGCGTCCAGTGCTCAGGCGGCCACTTGCGGACGTACTCCAGCCGGTAGGCAAGGTCTTTGGCCGGCAGCCACTCGCTGTCCTCCAACACGGCACCCGGCTTGATTCGGACGCGCCACGGGTAGTCCTCGTCCCGGCGGGAGCTTCGCCACACATGGGTGTGGTCCTCGAACATGCTGGAGGTGAGGGTGCAGGTCGCCGTGAAAACCATCCGGCCGGTCACGTAGAAGAGCAGCCGGTCCCCGGCCTTCATCATCTCGGCTCGCTTGCGATGGCGGCCTTTTATGCCCTGAACGGTGAACCCCCGTTCCAGCGTTTTCCGGTAGTTCTCGAGTGAGCTGACGATCATCCAGTACTGGGCCGTCCGGGCAGGTCGCGTGGACTTCCGTTTGCGGCTCTTGCTGGCGCGGCTGCCCGTCTCAGGCGCCTCGAACATGGGGAGATGCTAATCTCGTTTCGCCGGACGCCGCCTCGCTCACAATCAGTGCGTGAGCGCCATCGGCTCGACAGCAACGTCCCGCAGACGGGTCAAGGTCCGTGGCGGTTCGCTTGGCTGGTACCTCTGCTGGGCGGTGGTGTTCGCCGACATCGGCACCTCTGTCTACTACGTGCCCGGCATTCTCTACAACCAGTACCGCACGCGCTCGGCGCTGTTCGTCGGCATGACGTTGATCGTGTTCGTATTGCTGACCCTGAAGTACGCCGAAGTCAGCTGGCGCTACCCGGAAGGGGGCGGCGTGGTCACGGTCAGCTCGCGGGCACTGCATCCGTTCGCCGGCCTCCTGGGTGGCCTCTTCATCCTCGTCGACTACTTCCTGACCGTGGCGCTCAGCGCGGTGTCGGGCATCTTCTACCTGGCTGTCGTCGCCCCGGCCCTCGCTCCCACGAGGGTGGCGACAGCGGTGACCATACTGGCCCTGCTCCTCCTGGGCATCCTGAACTGGCTGGGCATCAAGGAGAGCGCCCGCGCCAGCGCGGCCTTTGCAACCCTTGCCGCGATCGGTCAGCTCCTGGTGGTGATCGCCACGGCGGTGTATCTGGGGCCCACCGGGATCGTGGACAGCTTCAAGGCGCTGGGCAACGGGGCTCCGTTGGGACCCATCACGCTGATCACCGGCTACGCGGCCGCATTCCTCGCGTTCTCGGGCCTTGAGAGCATCTCGCAGCTGGCGCCCGCCATGAAGGAGCCGCGACGCCGCATCTCTCGTGAGGCAATGACCGCCGTGGTGCTGACCATGGCGATCACGAGCCCCCTGCTCACGCTGTGGTCGACCACCCTACTCAACGGGACGATTACGAGTGAAAGCCAGCTAAACCAGTTCATCTCTCTGCTCGGGGCTCACGTGGCTGGGCAGGCCCTGGCGGCGTACGTCGCGATCAGTGGCTCGATCCTTCTGATCTTCGCCAGCAACACCGGGATCATCGGCGCCTATCACGTCTTCATTGCGCTCGGTCGAATGGGCTTCCTGCCCCGGCTTCTCGACGCGCGCAACCGCTGGCGCAAGACGCCGCACTGGGCGATCTTGCTCGCGGTCGGCCTGCCCGTGGTCCTCGTCGCGGTCACCCTGGGCAACACGACAACGCTCGGCGACCTCTACGCCTTCGGGCTCCTCGGCGCCTTCATCCTCACGTGCCTCTCGCTGGACATCGTGCGCTGGCGGGAGCGGCGGCTCCAACCCGAGCGACGGACGGTCGGTTGGAGCATCGGGTTCGGGATAGGCGTGCTGACCACAGTGCTGGTGATGGTGGCCTGGCTGACCAACCTGGTCAACAAGCCCCTCGCGACCGAGTTCGGCGGCGGTCTGGTGGTGCTTGGCCTCGTCATCGGGCTGTTGACGTATGCGTACGGTCGGCAGCAGTCGCCGGTCGTCTTCCCGTTCCTGCACCGCCCGGAACTGCCCATCGTGCGTGCAACGAGCGATGGCCATCTCCCGTCCTGCGAGCTCCTGGTCGTTCTGCCGCACGACATCCAGGGAGTCGAGGCGGTGCTGGCAGCCACAGCGCCGATAGCCAAGGACCAGTCTGTCGTGTTCCTCTATCGGGGGGACCGTCCGACCAGCGGCCGCGCCGAGCTGTTCGAGGTCGATGACCCGTACCTGAAGGACCGCGCTGCGCAGGCGGTGTTCGCGCGCGCGGAGCGCCTCGCGCGCGGGTCGATCCGCGACCGCCGCTACGTGTACGTCCCCGGTCACCTGCGCCCGGAGGCGGTTGGTGACGTCTGGAAGGCGCTGCAGCCGCGGGAGACGCTGGTCGTCGACGGCGATCAGGACGTTCTGCCACCGATCGCCCTCGACCGCGTTCGCCGGCCTCACGTCGAGGGGGTGCCGGTCCTGCATCTGCTCACGGGGCGGCACCGGCGAGCGTCGAGGGACGCCCACTGACGGACCTGGTCGGTTAACTACCCTTCTCGGAAGTGTTCACGTTCGAAATCGTGGCGCGAGACGGGGCCGCCCGGCGAGGGGTGATCCGCACTCCGCATGGCGAGATGGAGACACCGGGTTTCTTTGCCGTCGCGACCCGCGCCGCTTTGAAGGGGCTCGACCCCCAGGCGGCCCGTCAGGTCGGCGTGCAGGCCCTGATCTGCAATGGCTACCACCTCGCGGTGCAGCCCGGCGCAGCCGCCGTGGAGGCGGCCGGGGGCCTGCACCGTTTCATGGCCTGGGATGGGCCGCTGGCCACGGACTCGGGTGGCTTCCAGGTGTTCAGCCTGCGCCACGGGCAGATCGCCGACGAGCTGAAGGGTCGCCGCCGTCTGCCGGCCTCGCCTGCTGACGAGGATCCGCTCGAGGCCGTTCACGTCGACGACGATGGCGCCGACTTCCGCTCCTATCTGGACGGCACCCGTCATCGCTTCACGCCTGAGAACAACATGGCGCTGCAGCGTGCGCTCGGGGCCGACGTGCTCTTCTGCCTGGACGAGTGCACGCCCTTCCATGTGCCGCAGGCCTACACGCACACGGCAACGGAGCGGAACCTGCGTTGGGCCCGTCGCTGCCTGGAAGAGTTTCAGGAGCTGGGCATGGCCAGCCGCCAGGCGCTGTATGGCATCGTCCACGGCGGCGTCTACCCAGAGCTGAGGCACCTGAGCGCCAGAGGGATCGCCGCCATGGGGTTCGACGGCTTCGGCATCGGGGACTGCCTGGGCGAGACGAAGGCCGACTGGTACGGAGTGGTCGACCTGGTCTGCCCTCTGCTGCCCGAGGACCGGCCTCGCCACCTGCTCGGGGTGGGAGAACCAGACGACCTGGTCGAGGGCGCCCTGCGCGGCATCGACACGTTCGACTGCGCCATGCCCACCCGGATCGCCCGCCACGGCCAGGCCCTCCGCTTCGGGCTGCCGCGCTTCCGGCTCAACCTGGGCCGTCCGGCCTGCAGGACGGACGACGCGCCAATCGAAGACGGATGCCAGTGCTCCGCCTGTGAGCGCTTCGGCCGGGCCTACCTGCACCACCTGTTCAAGGCGAAGGAAATCCTGGCCATCTCGCTCGTTGCCGAGCACAACCTGGCGTTCACTGTGCGACTGCTGGCTCGAGTGCGGGACGCCATCAGTGCCGGCCGCCTGGAGGAGCTGCGAGCCGAGGTCAGCCGTCTACCGCCCGCTTGTTAAGTTAAGCGCCATCAGGCTCGGTTTCCGGCAATGGGGCGTCTCGCGACCCCCTGAACCCGCGACCCGCGGATTGGCACCTTTGCCGGAAATGTGCGGTAGGCCGCTCAGCTGGCGGGGCTCGGGCGGCACAGGTCGAAGTGCCCGCCGAAGCCGCCGCATAGTACCCTCCCCGTTGCTGTCCCTTTGCAAAAACGTCGGGACAAGTCTGGGATAGGAGAGTATCGTCCTCAGTTCAAGCACTATGCGCGCTGCCAAATTCGACCCGCGTCGTGCGAGTAATTCCAACACTTCGATATCAAATGGCGGCGAGGCTGGATTGCAGCCGCCCGCCGACGGCCAACCCGGGTTGCCGAATGGTGGTCGTATCAGCCACGGCGTGTGGCAGCAGCATCCTCAGCGGCAGGCGCCGATAGTCCAGGTTCAGGGGGCTCCGACATACCAACCAGGGCCGCTCGAGCCCCCGCGTCGCGAGGCGCCGAGCAACTACCGATCGACGTCATGGCCGGAGCCAGCCCGGCCGGAGCCAGTTCGCCCCGAACCGGCCCGGTCCGAGCCCGTCGGGCAGTACCGCTCCACCGCACCGCAGCCATCGCAGTTCAGCCCGCCGGGCGTACAGCCGACGCTGCGGTTCAACCCGACAGATCAGGGGGATGCCGCGCCGCGCCGGTTCAGCGCACAGCCTCAGCCGGCGCCGCGGGTCACCCCGCCACCGCCGCCACAGGCGCCGCCAGTGCACCGACCGACTGTGCCGGCGCCACCGCCTGAGCCGGCGCCACGGGCGTACAGCTCCGGCCCGACGCTGGAGCCGGCCGTTCGACACTTTGCCCGGCCCCAGGCTGAGGCCGCGACTCGGATCGCACCTGCGCCGCAGCCTCAGCCGCAACCACAGCGCCCCACAGTCAGCTATGTCCCGGCGCGCCAGCCCGAACCGGCACGCAGGTTCGCTCCTCCGGCCCAGACCGAGGCACCACCGCTCCGTCCTGTGCCCGCTCTGGAGTCGGAGCCCCGGCCGTTCCGTTATTCAACTCAACCGCAGCCGGCGACCCCTCGCCTGGCACCGGTGCAGCAGCCTGAGCCCCCGCGACCGCGGTTCAGTGTGCCAGCGCAGGCCGGGCCGGTCGCCCTGTCCGCCGATCCAGCTCCGCGCTACCGGCCGGCCGCGCCGAGTGATGCTACCCGCCGCCTGGGCCCCCCGCGGCCAGATCGGGCGCCGCAGCCGGCAGCGCTGTACGGGCCGGGGCTGCCACCACAGGCGGGCGCCGGCGTGGCGCGGGCTGTATCAACCCCGCCGCCCAGCCCGCCCCCGATGGCGAACACGAACGTGTTCTCGGTCGCTCCGGCGCCTCTCCAGGAGAGGTCGGGTGCGGTCGTTGCCCCAGCCCACTCAGCGCCGCGGCGCGCGGGCCCCCGGTATGGCCCGCCGGCACACGTCGGTGCGGGGATCGAGGTGCGGCGCCTCCGCGCCCCCGACCTGTCGGCCATTCCCGACCTCGCCAACAACGATCTGCTCCCAGGCCAGCCCCATTGCAACCGCCAGCTCGTCGACCTGGCTCTTCGCGGGGAGTCCCTGGTTGATGCGCAGTGGTGGAAGGAGCTTGCCAACATCCAGGCTGTCGTCGCCACACGGGACAGCGAGGTGGTCGGTGTAGCGTCGTATGCGGTCGCCCCGACCGACGGCAGCGGCTGGCTCCTCTGGCTGCATGCTCGAGAGGAGAGGGCGGTCGTGGACGTTCTCCTCGACCGCGTCCTACGAGAGCTGAGCAGCTGCCCGCACGTCTACGCCTTCTGGATCGCAACGGCCCTCACTGTTGGAGTCGAGGCTCTGCCAGGAGCGCAGCGACGAGTCACGCACGCGGCGCTGCAGGCGCGGGGGCTGGAGGGTCGAGACACGTGGCGGTACATGGTCGCGCCGCTGGAGGCCACACAGCTGCAGGGCGACGAGATCGCCGCTGTGGCGCAAGTCTCAGGGCCGGGCGAGATCCCAGCCTGGCGACTCACCGTCGGCGCGCCTGAACAGCCCGTCGCCGTCTGTGAGATCGCCCTGGGCAGGGAAGGCTGCAGCGTGATCTGGTGGATCGACGTCGAACCAGCCCACCGGGGTCGGGGCATCGGCAGGAGCCTGCTCACACAGGCGATGCGCTTCCTTGCCCTGCGCGGTGCGCGCACGGTGGCCACCTTCGTTGACCACGACGATCCCGACGAGCGCGACCGGCGGCCGGCCATCCGCCTGTTCGAGTCCCTCGGCTTCGAGGAGTTCGACCGCCTCTGGGCGTTCGAGTCCCAGCAGAAGCGCCACTAGATGATTGATTCCGATTGGCGGCGAGGGATTCGGTGGCCAGGTGCCCCAGATCGTGGGCCGGCGCCGAGGACCGGAGCGAGCCCATTCGTCAATGAGTGAGTGAGGACCGCAGAAGCCGGGCCGCGAGATGGGGTGCATGGGCGCCGAAGATCCGTCGGCAATTCGGAATCAATCATCTAGTCCAGGGTCGCCTTCCGAGCTCGCGCAGGAGCCTTCTTGTAGTCCGTCAGCCCGATCACGTTTCCCCAGGGATCGGCGATCTCGACCGTCCAGCCGGTCGCGACCTCGAAGGGCTCGGCAACCGGTTTGATACCACCGGCACGGAGCTCGTCGGCCGCGCGGCGCGCATCGGGCACCTCCAGCCACAGGCGTGGCGAGTCGCGTGGCCCCTGCGGGGGTACATCGCCGGCCCTTATGAAGAGCCCCGGCTCCTCCGGGCCGAGCCTGAAGCCGGCGATGCCCATGTCCGGAACCTGAAACTTGAGCGGCAGACCGAGCTTGCGGCCGTAGAACTCGAGCGCCGTTTCGAGGTCACCGACCGCGAGCAGCACGTTGTCCACGCCGAGGACTTCCAGGGCGTTCACCTGTCTCTGTGCTCCGCGGCATAAGCGCGCAGGAGCTGTCGTTCGGCCGGCTCGATTGCCATCCACCGCACGCCGCGAACGGCGCCTTCCAACGCCAGGAGGGAGCTGGCGCAGTCGCGGTCAGCATTGACTTCCCTGACCCTCGCCCAGGCAGCCTTGGCACCCATCCCACGCAGCTGCGCCACCGTCTCAACGGCGACGGCACGCAGCTCGCGGGCCAGCGTGGGACCGACGTTGGGCAGGCCTTCGAGGCCGTTCGTCGCGTTCATTGGGACCACTCCTTCAAACCAAAGAGCTCCACCGCGTCCTCGAAGGCCGCGGCCAGGCGCTCGAGGCGGTTGCCGTCAGCGTCGAGGTGCCGCAACCGGACCGGGCCGGCGAGGGGTGCCTCCGCGAGGAGGCCGTGGCCGGCGGATGTGGGCTCGACCAGCCGCCGGCGCCGGTCCGAGGGGCTGGGCCGGCGGTCGACCAGGCCTTGACGAGCCAGGCGGTCGATGAGCTGACCGAGGGTGGCTGGGTGCATCGCCAGCCTCAGGCGCAAGTCCGCCAGCGTAACCGGCTGCTCGGCGACGATTCGCAGCATCGCCAGCTGCGCGCCGGTCACGCCGTAGCGCTGGCGCAGGTGGCGGTTGAAGGCCGCCATCGCCTGGTCGAGCCGCAGCCACCCGCGGATCGCAGCAAGTTGTGCTTGCCCCGGCCGGCCGGCTTCCATGCCGATATTATGTGATCAATAAGAGCTGAATGGCAAGGTAGCCGGCCCCTTGGCTCAGCGGAACCGGGCTCAGTCTTCGGGCAGCAGCGCGATCAAGTTGCGGAGCTGCGACAGATGCGCCAGCTCGTGTTGAGTTACCAGCTGGCACACATCGAGCAGGGTGAGCTCTCCCTGTTGCGGGTCGAAGACGACCCGCTGCCAGTCGGTGGGCGCCAGGCCGCGCAGCAGGTCCACTGTGCGCCTCCGCACGCGACCAAACGCTTCGATGAGCTCCGCTACCGGCTGAGATGGGTCGGGTTCGTGGGTAGGGTCGATGGACGCACGGACCGGCAGCTCCCGCTGTCCGTCGAGGTAGGCCCGACGAAGGAGCGAGTCCACGACCGCTCCAGCGTCCGAGAGGTGACCGACCACTTCCTTCAACGTCGGAAAGGCGGGTGCGTGGCGATAGGTGAGGCGTGGTTCGTCGAGTCCGGACACCAGATCGCCCATCCGCTCGGGCACCACCCCCATCAGGACGACGACGTCCTCGCGGCCAAGACGTTCAGGTGCTGCCATGAAGGCAAGAGTAGTGCTTCTGTCTGTCCCACAAAGCACGCTTCGTGGGACCCCGGATATGGCCGTGCCTATACTCCAGAGGTGGCTATACAGATCGCCTGCGACCGCTGCCAGGCTCCCCTGGTCGAGGACGCCGCCTACTGCGAGAAGTGCGGGGAGCGGACCCGGAAGGCGCGACGACTCGTGCGCGTCGCGATCAGAGTTGAGCTGCTCTTCATCGCCCTGGTCATCCTGCTGGTGGTCGGGTTCACCATCATCTACTACGTCCAGCGGCCCTGACCCCGGCCCTGTCGTGAGTCATCCGCCTTATCGGCGGTAGAGCGCTCTTCCCTCCAGTTCGTCCTTGTTGAGCCTCTTGTTGAGGTGCAAGCCCTCGAGGAGAAACTCCACGACCGAGGCCTTGACCTCAGCTCGGTCAGGCAGCTGCAGCCGCTTCATCGCTACCCCCAGCTCTGGCGTGTCACCGAGCGCCCGGACGTAGGCAGCGGCCGGCATCGCCTCGCCGACCTCCACGATGTCGCCCTCGTCGAACCGGGCCACAAGGTTCTCGAACTGTCCGGCCGCGAAGTAGCGGCTGAAGACCGAGCTGATCGCAGCGCGCTGGATGCGCTCCAGCACCTGCTCCTCCTTGCCCTCGTCGAGAGCCTCGATCTCGACCCTCCCGCTCGTTGACGGCGCCAGAAAGCGAAGGTCGGCGATGCGCGGCACAGCAACTGACTCGCTCAACCGCACAGCTCGGCGCACGGCGTTGGCGGCGAGGTTCTCGTAGTTGCCGATCGACATGCGGACGGAGACGCCTGAAGACTGCGAGATGTGCGGGCTGCGCCGTGCCAGGTGAGTCATCTCCGCCACGATCTCCTTCATGAAGGGCGGAAACACCATGTCGATGTCCTCGGGCATCGAGCTGCCCTCCGCCTCCATGATCTTGATCTCCTCACTCGCGGCCAGTGGGTAGTGGGTCCGAACCTGCGAGCCGAAGCGGTCCTTCAGGGGCGTGATGATCCGACCGCGCGATGTGTAGTCCTCGGGGTTGGCGCTGGCCACGACCATCAGGTCCAGCGGCATGCGGATGCGATAGCCGCGGATCTGGACGTCCTTCTCCTCCATGATGTTCAGCAGGCCGACCTGGATCCGCTCGGCCAGGTCGGGCAGCTCGTTGATGCCGAAGATGCCGCGGTTGGTGCGCGGGATCAGGCCGTAGTGGATGGTCAGCTCGTCAGCGAGATAGCGCCCTTCCGCGATCTTGATCGGGTCCACCTCACCGATGAGGTCGGCGATGGAAATGTCAGGAGTTGCCAGCTTCTCGCCATATCGTCTCTCACGCCGCAGCCAGTCGACGCGCGTGTTATCCCCCATCTCCGCGATGAGGTCGCGACAGCGTTTGCAGATAGGGCCATAGGGGTGGTCGTTGATCTCGCACCCGGCGACGACCGGCACCTCATCGTCGAGCAGACCGGTCAGGGACCTCATGATGCGGCTCTTGGCCTGGCCTCGCTCTCCCAGGAGGATCAGGTCGTGGCCCGAGATGATGGCGTTGCAGATCTGGGGGATGACCGTGTCGTCGAAGCCGACGATGCCGGGGAACAGCTCGTGGCCGGCGCGGAGATTGGCCAGCAGGTTGCGGCGGAGCTCGTGCTTAACCGTCTCGCAGACATGCCCGCTGGCTCGGAGCTCAGCGATGGTGGCGGGCTTGGGGACCTTCACCGACCCCACTATAGACTGGACTCTCGATGCGCTCTAGTCTCTCGGTCAGTGCCCTTTATCGCCGCGCTCGGGAGGCGGGCGCTCCGCTTGTTGGAGGCCACCGCGGCAACCCGGCCGAGCATCCCGAGAACACGCTGGCCTCGTTCCGCTCCGCGATTGAACTTGGCGTCGACATGATCGAGTGCGACGTCCACCTGTCCGCCGACGGCGAGCTCGTCGTGATCCACGACCACACCATTGACCGCACCACCAGCGGCTCCGGGCTCGTGGTTCAGCACACACTGGCCGAGCTGCACGACCTGGACGCCGGAGGAGGTGAGCGCGTGCCCACCCTTGGCGAGGTCTGCCGGCTGGCTCAGGGCCAGGTCGGGCTCTGCATCGAGACCAAGCAGATCCCGATTCCATATCCCGGCCTCGAGGAGAAGCTGATCGCCCAGCTTCGCGAATTCGACATGGTCGATCAGACCGCCGTGGTCAGCTTTCACCACGGTGGTGTCCGGCGAGTGAAGGAGCTGGAGCCGCGCCTCGCCGTGGGCGTTCTGGAAGGCGCGCGGCCGATCGACCCGGTTGCGATCCTGCGCAGCGCCGGTGCGGACATCTACTCGCCCCACTACGGGGCGATGGATCCTGAACTTGTCGAGCAGGTCCACGCCGCCGGCGGCGTGGTTGGCGTCTGGACTGTGGACGACGCCGCGGCCGTCGCCTGGTGTCAGGTCTGCAAGCCAGACTCGATCTTCACGAACCGGCCCCGGGAGATCCTGCCCCAGTTTCGAGCATAGCTCGCACGCGTCAGGCCGCCCTGAACTGGGTTGCATGCAGATCCGCATAGAGTCCGCCCCTGGCCAGCAGCTCTTCGTGCGAGCCCCGGTCGATGAGACGGCCGCCGTCCACGACGAGGATCTGGTCCGCCTGCCGGATCGTGGACAGCCGGTGCGCGATCACGAACGACGTTCGTCCCGCGAGGAGGACGGCCAGCGCCTCCTGCACCAGGGACTCTGTCTCCGAGTCCAGGTGTGAGGTCGCTTCGTCGAGGATCAGGATCGCCGGGCCCTTGAGCAGCGCCCGAGCGATGGCCAGGCGCTGCTTCTCGCCGCCTGAGAAGCGGTAGCCGCGCTCACCGACCATCGTCTCGTAGCCGTCCGGCAGCCGCGTGATCAGGTCGTGGATCCGTGCCGCGCGACATGCATCGGCGACCTCCTCAGCGCTCGCGCCCGGCCGTGCGTATCGGAGGTTGGCCATCACGGTGTCGTGGAAAAGATGTGGGTCCTGGGGCACCATCGCCAGCGCTCGATTGAGGCTGTCAAGCGTGAGATCACGCAGGTCGTGACCGTCGAGCAGCAGAGCTCCCCGCGTGACGTCGTAAAGCCGCGGCACCATGTTGCAGATCGTGGTCTTGCCGGCACCGGTCGGACCGACCAGGGCGGTCATAGTCCCTGGCTCGGCTACGAAAGAGAGGCCTTTCAGGACCCACGGTGACGGCTCGTCGCTCAGGACCGGGACACCCTCGTCCCTCGACTCCAGCGAGGCGATCGAGACCTCGGCCGGTGGTGGGTAACGGAACCAGACGTCCTGGAATTCGACATGACCGCGCACTGCCGACAGCTCCTCGGCGTTCGGTCTGTCGGTGATGGCGAGCGGCTTGTCGAGTACCTCGAACACCCGCTCGAAGCCGACCAGCCCGGATGCCAGATTGATCCTCACGCTTGCCAGGTCCACCACCGGCGCGTACACCCGCTGCGCCAGGGTGGCCAGCGCGATCAGGGTGCCCAGGCTGAGGGAGCCGCTCAAGACCGCCAGGCCGCCCGCCCAGTAGATGGCCACGACCGCCAGGGAGCCGGCCAGCGAGAGGCCGGCCCCGAAACCGATGGCCAGCAGCTGCTGATTGACGGCCGTTGTACGAAGCAGCCGCGCCCGATGCGTGAAGGAGTCCAGCTCCGTGTCCAGGTGCCCGAAGAGCTTGACGACCATCGCGCCGGCCACGTTCAAGTGCTCCGAGATTGCGACGCTGAGGTCGCCCCAGCGCTTCATGCGCTCCTTGCTGAGGCGGCGCATGCGGCGGCCAACCAGTTCCGCCGGTACCAGGACGACCGGCACGAGCAGGAGGACGACCACAGCAATTCGCCAGCTGAGGGCGATCATGGCGAGCAGCGTGAACGAGAGACTCACGACGTCATTGACGGCGCTGCTCATCGTGTCGGTGAGCAGGTTTTCGACAGTATTGACGTCGTAGTTGAGCCGCGTCTGCACCTGACCGCTCTGAGCTCTCGTGAAGAAGGCGAGCGGCATCCGCTGCAGGTGATCGTAGAGAGCCCGGCGGAGGCGCAGGACTATGCCCGAGCCGATCCTAAGTCCTGACCAGGCCGCCGCGACGTGGAGGGCGCTGTTGGCGATAAAGAGCAGACCCAGGACGATTGCCAGCACGGCGACCTGCGTTGCGCTGTGGCTTGGAAGAGCCTGGTCCACGATTCTGCGGATGACGAGGGCGGGCAGAACCTGGAGCGCGCCCCCGACGATGGTGATCAGCAGGTAGCCGAGCAGCCTGCCTCGGTACGGCTGTGCGAAGCGCCAGGCGCGCTTCAACATGGCTGAGTCCAGCGAGAAGCCGCCCAGCCGGTCGGGATCGAGCCACATCGCGTGCCAGACGCCCACCAGCGTTGCCAGTCTGCGCCACGACCGGGGACTTGTAGCAAGCCCCCCTTTGCGTGGGAAAATGGTAGGGGAGAATTCGTCTCTTACCATCCCCGCAAAGTCGCGGGCGTACCCGGCGAACCCGGGGAAGCGGGGCACCCGGCCAAGCCGGGGGAGGGAGAAATTCTCTCCCCCGGCTGCCTCGGACTGCGTCTGACTTGCGCCGATCCCGGCGCCCTGCTCAGACTACGGGGCTGCCGTCGTTCGGCGCCCGCAATGTGAGCTGCGGCCCCTGGTTCGTATCGATGCGGTCGAGGCGGTGGCCATCGAGCTGCTGGCTCACGAGTCCGGCAATGTGCAGCAGCTCCTGGCCACCGTCGTCGACCACCTGGTCATCCGGTTGTGCCGGGCCAGAGACGAACGCCAGTCGGCCCTGCTCAGACGGATCCAACCGAAGGACGGTGTCCTCCGGAAGTTCGATGTCGCGAAGCAATTCCTTGGCTGGGGTAGTGACTGCGATCATGTTGTGGTCTCCTCCTGTCGTGATCGGGTGGTGCTGAGACCACCCCGAATCGGACTCCGGAATCGAGCCCCGAGCGCTTTCTTCGAGGCTACCGCATTACCGGTGGCCGGCGTCCGAAGGCCCGTCTGTCTGCTCCAATAGGCGCGTGAGTGATGCCAAGCGAGCGCAGGCAGGCCATCTTCGCGAGTTCAGCACGCGGCTGGCCCGCGCGATGGGTGCGGACACGGAGGTGGCGGAGGAGGTCGCCCGACACCTCGTCAGCGCCAACCTCTCCGGCCATGACTCCCACGGCATGCTGCGCTGGCCACAATATGTCGCCGAGCTCGACCGCGGTGAGCTGAACCCGTCTGCCCGCGCTCTGGTCCTCCAGGAGACGGGAGTGACTGCGCTGTTCGACGCGCAGCGCGGCTTCGGCCACCACTCCACGATGACCGCCACGTCCTGGGCGCTTTCGCACTCCCGCGAGCACGGCATCGCCGCCGCCGCCGTCCGGCACTCCATGCACATCGGCCGCCTGGGCGAATACACCGAGCGCCTGGCCGCCGATGGCATGGTCGGGATCGTGACCGTCGGTCTAGCCGGGCAGGAATCGGGCATGGTCGCACCCTTCGGGGGCGCCGCGCGATTCCTGGGTACCAACCCCTGGTCGATCGGGGTTCCGGCCGAAGGACGTCCACCGCTGATCTTCGACGCCGCTACATCGACGGTTGCGGAAGGCAAGGTCCGCCTGGCGCTGGCGAGCGAGGCGGCGGTGCCGCCGGGCACTGTGCGCGACCCCGAGGGACGACCGACTCTGGACCCCGCCCAGCTCTACGCCGGCGGCAGCCTGACCGCTGTCGGCGGGGACATCGCGGGTCACAAGGGATACGGCCTGTCGCTCGCATCAGCGCTCGTCGGCGGCCTGGCCATGATCGCCGACAGCGATCCGACGCCAGCCGGCTGCATGCGGCGCCCAGAGACGTGGGGTCGCAGGCTGGCCGGTGTCTTTGTTATCGCGATCGATCCGGCGGCGTTTGGCGACACTGCCGATTACCGAGGCCGTGTCGGCGAGGTGTTGGACGATGTCGCGAACGTGCCACCGGCGCCTGGCGTCGAGCGGGTTCTGGTACCGGGCGATCCTGAGCGCCAGAGCCGTGAGCGGAGGATGCGGGAGGGGATCCCCGTGCCCGCGGCCACGTGGAACGAGCTGACGGCGATCGCCGAGCGGTTCGGCGTGCACCTCTAAGCCCGTGGGGCACGAAAAGCCCAGATCGTCGTCCGGAGGCCGAGCAGCTTGATCGAGTGACGTGCCCTGAGGGAGCCGGCTCGCGTCCGGAGGACCGCGGCCTCGAACGCCGCAGACGGGGGAGCCAGTACGACGATCGCTCCACCGGGCACCGTTGCCCGCTCCAACTCCGAAAACACGTGCCGCAACCATACGGCCGGCTGTTCCACCTCATAGCGGCGGCCGAAGGGAAGGTTGGAGACCACCGCGCCGGCGAATCCTGACCGGAATGGCAGCGCCCGGGCATCGGCAACCACCAGAGACGTGGCCACAGGCAGGTTGGCGCGCGCCGCCTGAATTGCATCGGCGGCCACGTCGGCCCCGACCACGTCCAGGCCGCTGTCTAGCGCCTCGCGCAGGATGGTCCCGGAGCCACAGCATGGGTCCAGCACGGGCCTTCTCAATCCCGCAGAGAGCCCGGCCAGCCCCAGCATCGCGGCCGCGACCACGGGGCGCAGCGCGCCCGGGCGTTCGACCACGCGACCGGCGCGCTGGCGCATCTCCCGGTCGGTGAGGCGGACTCCCAGGCGGATGCGGGTGGTCCGCGTCTGAAGGGCCCACAACTCGAGCGGTGCGGGGTCGGCGAGGCGCCAGCGGGGCCGTTCCCGCAGCACCGCACGCGCCAGCTCGTCGCGGAGCTCCGTCCGCATGAACCCCCGTTCCGCGCGAACACGGGCGACCACGTGGAAGCCCGGCCTGGGCCCGAGCCGGCCGAGCGTTGGAGCAATCGCAGGCAGTGCCGCGTCGTACCTTCGTGCGCTCCAGAGCTGGGCAACCAGGCGGGACAGCGGGGCCGCCGCGTCGCCGGTACCGATCTCAACGAACAGGTCCTCGGCCAGTCGGGAGCCAACCGGCTGCGAAGGCGACGCCACGAATGGCACGACGTCTCCGCGCCCGTCATGCTCGATCTCGCCCACCGCTTCGACCTGGTCGGCGAGCTCCTCGCGCAGCAAGGTGCCCAGCCCCGGCACCGTCAGCGCGAAGTAGCGCATCCGCTACAGCTGAAGGGCAGCGTGCACCGCAAGCCAGAAAAGTTGCTCGCGGCCCTCGTGCCGGTTCCAACGCCGATGGTCCCATCGATCCCCAGCCAGCGAGTCGCCCGCGTAAAGCAGGCTGACGAACGGAACGCGCCGAAACTCGGCAACCGCGAACAGCGCCGCTGCCTCCATCTCCACCACCAGGCAGCCCTCCCCGCGGCGCCGGCTGACCCGCCCCGGCGTCTCGCGGTAGGCGGCGTCGGTCGTCCAGGTCTTGCCGAGGACGAACGGTATGTCCCTTTCGCGGAGGAGGGCTTCGACCGACCGCATCGCCTCCTGGTTGGCCATGACCTCGCGGCCCGGCGGCAGATAGTGGTAGGAGGTTCCCTCGTCCCGGACTGCAGAGATTGGTACTACGACGTGGCCGAGGGCCAGCTCGGGCACGAGCGCGCCGGCTCCTCCGCAGGAAACGAAACGCCGGCAGCCGAGGGCGATCGCGGCTTCCAGCCTGATGGCCGCGATGGGCGCGCCGACTCCGGGGTGCAGAATCGCAACGCGGTCGCCGCCACTTTCGAGCTCGTACAGAGCCGTGGGACCCTGCTCACTTGACCACCGAACGCATTCGCGAGCCAGGCCTTCGGCGACGAGCTTTTCGATCACTTCGTGGAAGAAGCAGAGAACGGCGGCTTCCGGCACGTCTCGGGCCGCGTGAAGGGCGGATGGCTCGATAAGAGCCTGCGGCGCCGGGTCGTGTTCGAGGATCGGGTAGCTCACGCCATGATAATCCGGTTAATAGAGAAGTCCTGACTGCGCGGCGGCACCGTCGAGCCCGTTACGGCGACCGCCGGCCCGCGTTGGGTCCATGGATGGCGCACTACGATACGGGCCGGTGTCGGGCGCGAAGCCAGCCTTCGAGGACCTCTACCGGGATTACGTCGATCGGATCTACGGCTTCCTCCGTTCTCAGCTGGGGAGCGCCGCGGACGCTGAGGACGTGACCTCTCAGGTCTTTATGAAGGCGTTCGAGGCCTACACGCGCTTCGAGCCGCGACATGCCAGCCCGGCGGCGTGGCTGTTCCAGATCGCGCGGAACGCCGCCCTGGACCATCATCGTCGGGCCGGTCGTCGGGAGAAGACCGAGCGGGCGCTGGCCCGTGAGCCATCCCCGGCGGTCGACCCGGGCGCGTTGGCCCACGAGAGGATCCTCTACCGGGAGCTGATGGAGGCCGTGGCCCAACTGCCTGACCGCTATCGGGAGGTCATCGGCCTCCGTCATTCAGGGCTGAGCTTCGTCGAGGTCGGTGGCCTGATGGCCTGCAGCGAGGACGCCGCCAAGATGCTCTACCACCGCGCGCTGAAGGCGCTGCGCGCGGCTGTTCCGGAGTCACGCGCGTGAGCGAGTTCGATGAGCCCGGCCTGGACGAGCTGGAGCGCGAGCTCGGGGCGGCCTTCGCGTCGACAAGGCCTCGGCGGGATTTCGAGGATGAGCTGTGGGGGCGGCTCCAGGCCCGACGGCCGTGGTGGCGCCGGGTGGGGCCGCCCCCACGGCGAGCGCTGCCGGCGCTGGGCGGGCTGGCGGCCGTCGTGCTGGTCGGCTTCCTCCTGGTGACCGTCTTCAGCACCGGCGTGCTGCAGAACAGCCATGGCACCTCAAGTTCCGCGGCGCAGTCGACGGCCGCTGGGACCGCGTCGCTTCCGTTTGGCCGTCTCCCACGTCCGCCGGCTGGGGTTGCTGGCCTGGTTCCGGGTGGTGCTTACAGCCAGCCGCGGCCTGCCACGCGAGCGACGGAGGGCGTCCCTGCGGTGCCGCCGCGCCTGCCCGTCTATCGCTACACCGCAGCTGCCGGTCCTGCGAATGGCACGGTGCTCGATCCGGCGTCCCTCCCGCCCGGACTGGAAGCCGAGGACTACCCGACTCTTCAGCCGGCGGAAGCCGCCCGACAGGCCGCTCCAACGGCCCGGCAGGGCCAGGCGCCCGAGGTGACCCTGACGCAGGCCCGCCTGGTCTACGTCGCGGTAACCGACGGCGCCGTCGGCTACCTGGAGCCCGTGTATGAGGTCAGCGGTACGGCGAAGGTCGGCGACACCACCTCGCCGTTCAGCGCGCGCGTCCCGGCCCTGGCCGACAGCGCCTTCCGGTGAGACCCACCTCAGCTCTCGGGACCGATCTCGCCAAGCGCCTGGCGGCACGCCTCCATGGTCGCTCCCGCCTCTTCGAGCGCCGCTGCGGTCCAGCTTTCGCCATCGCTGAGCAATCCCAGCAGCAGGTGGTCGGTACCCATAAGCGGCGCTCGCTGGCGGCGGGCCTCTTCCTGAGCCAGCTTGAGCACCCTGCGCACGCGGCTGGTGGGCAGAAGCGAGCCCTCCCTCTGAGGAGGCAACTCCTCCGGCTTCTGCTGAGCAACGATCCCGGCCACGTCAACCGCGAGACGCCTCAGCGCCTGGCCGGCCCGGCCCGCATCGACCTCGTACAGGCCCAGCAGCAGGTGGCTGGTCCCGATCCATGGCTCATCGGCCTCCTCGGCGTGGGCGTGCGCGTGGGCGAGGGCATCCTGGGCGGCGGCAGTGAACGACGCGATCGGGTCCGATGCCTTGAGCGGCGAAGCCACCAGGTCGACCATCGACGCCCTCATGGCGGCCTCCTTCAGCGCCCACCCACCGTGCGGAGCAGCGGGCCGTGCCGATGCGATCGAGAAGTTCGGAAACACGTACTGACGCAGCCAGTCGAGGCAGGCCACCGTGACGATCGAGTTGATGGGGAGCCCCGTCAGCCGGCTGGCCTGCTCGAGCTGCCCATAGATAGGATCGGCAAACCGAACTGTGGTTGATTTCATATTGAGCTCATTTTGGGCTTAAATTGGGCTCAGTGCAATGTAGCCACGTCGTTGTGACAGGACCCCGTACCGAAGGGTAGGCTGGACGCGTTGACGAGTTACTGACCCAGTGAAGTACCGCGCCGCTACCGTCCTCGCGATATTGGCCATCGTGGCCTGCGGTAGCCAACCCGTCAGCTCGAGCCATCCTGGCGGGCCCAGCGCCGGCCCTTCGGCAAGCGCCAGCACCGACGCGTCGCGCCGCGAACTGCTCTTCGCGGCGCTCGAGCCGGGCGGCGACCTGACCAGCATGCGGGACAACGTCGTGGCCATCGTTCGCCAGGACGGGACCGCCAAGGGCAGGGCTCGGTTCGACGCCCGCCAGCTGCCGAAGATCGGGAACGCCCTGCCATTGCCGCAGCCTGAGGCTCACGTTGCGGCGGGCAAGGTGTTCTTCGCCGACGGCAGCGGGGCGATTCGCTCGCTCTCGACGGACGGCACGGTCGCAAACGTGACCACGATCCCGCTCACCAGCGGCCAGCAGGTCCTCTCCTTCGCGGTCAGCCCCGACGGCAATCAGGTCATTGCCGCCGTCTTCAGTTTCCCGCCAGTTCGCAACCCGCCCCCCCAGAGCCCGATCGAAAACCCGTTCGGGCCCGGCGACTACACGCTGCAAGAGTGGAGCGCGAAATCGGGCCAGAGTCCGGTTTCACTCGCCAGGCGAAACTGGCCCCAGTCGACCGATGGAGGTCGGCCGCCAAACGACGTCCTGGAGGTGGTCGGCTGGTCGCGAGACGCCCCGCTGGCCACGATCGACACCGAGATGGGTACCCAGCAGGGAAGTCTGGGGCGAGTCATGTTCGGCCACGTTGCCGAGCTCGATGCAGGTGGCCGGCCCGGTCCTCCGCTTGGCGGCTACAGCTGTACCGCATGGTCGGTGCTGCCGGACCAAACCGTCCTCTGCAACGACGACAACGGCAGTCTGCGCAATTTCTCGGTCCGCTCGAAGGACGGCACCGTACGGTACCGCTTCCAGGCGACCGGGGATGAGCAGTACCTGGACCTGAGCCTCTCCCCTGACGGCGCCAGGGTCGCCTACCTGGGGAACGGCGGGCAATCCGCGGTAGTCGATGGGAGTGCGAAGACGGTCAGGCTGGCGGCCAACTTCAAGCCCGAGGGCTGGCTCAATACGACGACGCTGGTCGGCGTCGTCCAGACGCCGCAGGGCGAGGGCAACATGGCTCTGATCCGGCTGGACCACCCGAGCAGGATGGAGGACCTGGGCTTCCACGGCTTCTTCGTCGGGGTGGTGCAGGGAGGGTAGCGCGGCCCATTCTGCCAGGTCGTCCGGCCAGGGCAGCCCGGGACAAACGGGTGCTATGCTCGCTGGCTGGAAAGAGGGGAGTTCGTCACGGAAGCCCATCAGGAAACCGTGTCTTCGGTGCTGGTCACCGTTCAAGGGCCTGAGCAGCGCATGGAACTGCAGCTGCCGGCTCAGCGGCCGATCTCGGACTTGCTGCCGGGTCTGGTCGAGGTTTGCTGTCGCGGGCGGCCGGACGAGGGCACTCACTGGGAACTGGGCCTGCTCGGCGGCCTCGCGTTCGACGGCGGCCGGACTCTGCACGAAGCGGGCGTCATAGATGGCTCGCTGCTCCACCTGAGAGACACGACCGCGCCGGTTCTGAACTACCTCAACGACGGGCCACCGCAGGGGTCCGTCGACCCCACTGAGCTGGACATGATCGTCGCCTCCGGTTGGGAGGACAGTCTCCTTCCCCAGGATCGCACCAGGCTTGTGCTGCCAAGGCGGGTGTCGGCGTCCGGCCGCCTCACGAGTGCCCTGCAAGCTGCGCTCGACTCGACGTCAGGGCCATCCCAGGCCCCGGCGTCGCAGCCGCGACCAGGGCAGATCGTCGACCCCACCAGCCTGACTCTTCAGAGCGCGCCACGCATGATCGACCGGATCCGCGCCTCATGGAGGTCGACCGATTATCTCGAGCAGCTGGACCAGGTCATCGTTGCCCCCCAGCTCCGTCGCTGCGCAACGATCGCTGTCATGTCTCCCAAGGGGGGCGTGGGCAAGACCACCACCACCACGCTCCTGGGGTCACTGGTCGCGCTCCTACGTCGCGATCGGGTCGTCGCCATCGACACCAACCCTGACTTCGGCTCGCTCGGCCGCCAGCTGGCGCCGGAGCACACCGTGTTCGTCGATGACCTCTACGAGGTGCTCGACGACCCTGAACTGACGGTGACTGCCCTCGACAATCACCTTGGCCGGACCGCCCACGGCCTCATGGTCTTGCCGGCTCCGACCGACCCCGGGCGCGCGGGCCGCCTCGACATGGACGCCTACGTGAAGGTGGTCCAGAGGCTTCAGCAGCTGGTCGGCGTCATCGTCCTCGACACCGGCACGGGCTTCCACGAGCCGGCGGCACACGCGGCGCTCTCTACCGCCGATCAGATAGTCCTGGTCTCCGACTCCGAGCTGGCGACTGCCAGTCTGGTCGCGGAGGCGGCTGTCTTGCTGAGGCAGAACAACTTGCCGATGTGGCTGGTTGTGAACAAGTCGGGGGTGCCGACAGAGCTCGACATCCGCGCGTTTGGGGCGGTGATCCCATTTGCTCGCGGGCTCGTTGAAGTGCGCTCTGACATTCGAGCGGCGCGGGTCGTGGCCAGCGGGCGGTTCAGCTGGGCAGACGCTCCGCGGGCTTGGAAACGTTCACTCCGCGAGCTGGCGGCTGCCCTGGTCACAGAGTGGCCGGAGCTGCGAATCACGGGCTAAGCGGGGTCGCCGCGTGCACTCGATGCCTCGGGTGGCGGTGCCGAACGAGCTCTAAAACGGACATTTGCACCAAAGTCCGCTCTGTACGAGTCTCCATAGCGGACATCTGCACCAAAGTCCGCCTTGAGCGCCGCCTGAGGAGCCCTGCGCCACTTCCCTGGACCCACTCCGCTCCCGCCTCGATAGACTCCCGAGTTGGATGGGTAAGAAACGAATCCAGTCGCGCCAGGTTCGACAGGTGACGCAGGTGCGGCAGGTCAAGCCAAAGAGCGTGCCGGCGCCTTCCGGCGATCAGCGCAAGCAGCGCGAGCGCTACGTGTCGTCGGGTGGCATGCTCCAGGGCTACGCGCCCGAGACCGTCATACGGATCGGCTACATTGCGGCCGCGGCCGCGGTGGCCTGCCTTTTGATCATGGCGGCGCTGCTTCTTTTCCTGCCATACGGCTGGCCGGTGCGCGTCGTTGCGGCTGCGGTCTGGGTACTGCCGATCGCCTTCGGAGCCAGCATCGTCTTGCGCGGCTTTCAGCTCGCCCTCAGGGATCGGAAGCTGGAACCCAGATTGGTCCAGGGCCAGCTCCTCGGCGCCAGTGAGGTGAGCACGTCACTTGGCCTGGGCATGCTGATGCTGAAGACCCGGGCCGGCCAGGAGCAGTACCTGGTCGAGCAGGAAAAGCTGAACAAGGTGCCAGGGAACCAGGTCAACGTGATGCTGTCCGTCACCCCGAATCTCCGCTACGTGCGCTCGGTGAGCATCATGGGCCAACGTATGGTTGGGCGGCCTGACCAGCCGATACCACCGGTCCTGAAGCGAATGCGCCTGATGCCGATCCTCACCCCGGTGGCCCTGGCGGGAGCCGCCATCATAGGCGCCGACGTCGTCGCCTTTCTCCCCATCCGTCCCGAACTGGCGCACGCATTGCTAGCCCTTGTAGCCGCAGCCGCGCTGGCCGGCGCGGTCTTCGGCGTCTCGCATTTCGTGCAGCGGCGCCTCTACCAGGAGGTCCAGTCGCTCGTGCCCGGAGGTCTGCGTTGATGCAACCCCCAGAGATCCCGATCACTGCCGAGGGGCTTGCCGAGGTAAAGCGCGAGCTCGACGATCTCGTCACAAAGCGGCGGCCGGAGATCGTGGGCAAGATCAAGGCCGCGCGCGAGCATGGCGACCTCTCGGAGAACTTCGAATACCACGCCGCCCGCAACGAGCAGGGCTTCGTCGAGTCCCGCATCCGCGAGCTCGAAGCCATCGTGAAGAACCACGTGCTCATCTCTTCGCACGCTTCCAATGGCAGCGTCGACCTTTTGAGCACCGTGACGTTCGTCGAGGAGGGTGAGCCGGAGGAGCGATACCGCATCGTGGGCCCGACGGAGGCCGACCCCGGCTCCGGCAAGATCAGTTTCGAGTCCGCGATCGGCAAGGCACTGATGGGCAAGAAGGTCGGAGACGACGTCGAGGTCCGAACTCCCACAGGCGGTCGCTACACGATCCGCATTCTGAAAATCGAGTAGCCCCGTGGCGGTCGATCGGCTCCGGGCATGGATCGCTGACCACGGTCTCAGGGCTGCCTTTCTCACCGACCCTGTCTCGATCGCCTACCTGACCGGGTTCGCGACCAACCCGCACGAGCGGCTGATGGCCCTGGTCCTCCGCGACGCACAAGCGGTGCTCGTGGTGCCTGGGCTGGAGGAGGACAGCGCTATTGCGACAGCCCGCGGCGTCTCCATCCGCGCCTGGCGGGATGGGGAGGACCCGTGGGACGTGGTGGGCTCGGCGCTGGCACGTGAGACCCCGCTCTTGGGGGTTGAGAAAGGGCACCTCAGCCTGTCGCGTTGGGAGCGCCTCCAGGCCGTAGCGGGTGCGCTGCAGGCCATCGACGTCGGAGCCGAGATTCGGCGGCTGCGGGTGAGAAAGACGCCCGAGGAGATCGAAAAGCTCGAGCACGCGGCGCGACTGACCGACGAGGTGACCGCGCGCGTCCTTTCCGAGCTCGAGACGGGCCGGACCGAACTCGCGGTCGCATCGTCCATCGAGAGACACCTGGCGGCCGGCGGCGGCCGCCCCTCCTTCGGGACCATCGTGCAGTCGGGGCCGAACTCGGCGCAGCCGCACCTGGGTCCGAGCGATCGTCAGCTCGCCGCCGGCGACCTTGTGCTGCTGGACTTCGGCGCGGACTGCGACGGCTACAAGGCGGACATCACGCGCACGGTCGTTCTCGGCGAGCCGGACGCCCGGCAGCGCGAGGTCCACTCACTGGTGCTCGCCGCCCACGACGCCGGGGTCCTGGCGGTGCAGCCGGGCGTCACCGTGGGCGAGGTCGACGAGGCCGCACGGGCAGTGATCCGCGCAGGCGGCCTCGGGGACAGGTTCATCCACAGGGTTGGCCACGGCCTCGGCCTGGAGGCACACGAGGATCCCAGCCTCGATCCGGGCGGCACCACTGTCCTGGAGGAGGGCATGGTGGTCACGATCGAACCGGGCGTCTACATTCCGGGATGGGGCGGGATTCGCATCGAAGACGACGTGCTCGTCGAGGCCGGCGGCCGCCGGGTGCTGACGAAGGCCGATCACAGGTTGACGGTGGGTTGACATCCGACGGTTGAACTGACATCGGTCACGGTAGCCTTCTGACATGTCGGAGGTTTCGCCGCCGCTCCGGCCAGGCATGCGCCAGACTCGGCAGCGGCAGCAGGTGTGGGACGCTGTCCATAGGTTGGGCGGACACTGCACGGCTGACGAGATCACCGCCGAGCTGCAGCACGAGCAGCCGGGCTTTCCGCGCAGTACGGTCTATCGCGCCCTGGAGGCGCTCTCGACGTCCGGTGCCCTGCGCGCGGTGCGGCTCGGTGATGGTGCGATCCACTACGAGGTCGCGGTCGAGGACCACCAGCACGCTATCTGCCAGGTCTGTCAGGGCATCATGCACATCGAGCACGGGCTGGTGGCTGAGCTGGAGCGGCACCTCGAGGAGAGGCACCGGTTCCATCCGGTCCGCACAGACGTGCTGGTGGTGGGCGTTTGCGACAAGTGCGCCCATGTGCGAGGCCGGCGCCCGCCGGCCCGGCGGCGCCTTCTCGATCACGTGCACTACGGGTGAGGCGTCCCCCTACCCCGGCTTCGCCGGGTACTCCTCCAACCAGCCCCCTTGACGAGATAGTTACCTTCTGGTAACCGTATCCTTGGGGTAACCAACAGCGGCACACTCTCGTGCTGCGACCGTTCCGTCGACCGTTGGAAGGAGTGCGCACGCCATGTCGCGATCCGTCCGTGCAGACCTGATCAACGAGGCGAAGTCTGCCGACTACGAGGAGACCAACAACAAGAACGGCCTGCAGCCAGCAGGGGCCACCGTCAGCCGCAAGGCTGACCACATCCGCATCAACCTGCAGTCGGACGTCTCCGCAAAGGGCGTCAGCAGCGGCTTCGAGCAGTACCGCTTCCTCCACCAGGCGCTGCCCGAGCTCGACCTCGACCGCGTCGACACCTCTGTCGAGCTGTTCGGGCGCCGCCTTGCCGCTCCGCTGCTGATCTCGTCGATGACGGGCGGCACAGCAGAGGCACGCGCGATCAACCAGACGCTGGCCGAGGTCGCCCAGACGGCCGGCCTGGCCATGGGTCTCGGCTCTGGCCGGGTGCTGCTCGAGCACCCTGAGGTCGAAGACACCTTCGACGTGCGCCCGCTAGCACCCGACGTTCTGCTCTTCGCCAACCTGGGCGCCGTCCAGTTGAACAAGGGCGTGACCGTCGACGACTGCCGCCGGCTCGTCGACCGCCTCAGTGCCGACGCGCTCGTACTGCACCTGAACCCACTGCAGGAAGCGCTCCAGCCAGAAGGCGACACCCGCTTCGGCGGCCTGCTCGGGCGCATCGAAGCCCTCTGCCGCCAGCTCGAGAGCCCGGTAGTTGCCAAAGAGGTCGGCTGGGGGATCGCGCCCGACGCCGTCCGCCGGCTCCTCGACGCCGGAGTGGCCGCGATCGACGTCGCCGGTGCCGGCGGAACGTCCTGGAGTGAGGTCGAGCGACACCGCATCCAGGACCCGGTACGCGCGAGAGTGGCAGAGGCTTTCGCCGGTTGGGGCATCTCCACCGCCGAGGCGCTGTGCGCCGCTCGCCACGTCGCGCCGGCGGCGCTGATCTTCGCCAGCGGCGGCGTTCGGTCCGGGCTCGACGCCTGCAAGGCGATCGCCCTCGGGGCCGACCTGGTCGGAATGGCCGGCCCTTTCCTGCGGGCGGCGGCAGCGGGGCCACGCGCCGCCGCCGACCTGGCGGTCGAGCTGACGGACGTGCTGCGGATGGCCATGTTCTGCCTGGGCACGCGCACGCTGGCAGATCTCCGGCACACGCCGCGGCTGTCCCGCGCATGAGCGAATACACCGAGCTGGCGGCCGCGGACGCCTACTGTCGCTTACTGGCCAGGCGCCATTACGAGAACTTCTCGATCGCGTCGCGCCTTCTGCCCGCCGGGCTGCGCCGGGACCTGGCCCGCGTCTACGCCTATTGCCGGTTCACCGACGACCTGGGGGACGAGAGCGGCTCCATGGCACGGACGCGCCTGGCACGCTGGCGGAGTGAGGTCGTAGAGCTCTTCGAAGGTGGTCCGCCGGTCCATCCCGTGCTGGTTGCGCTGCGAGACACGGTGGAAGGGCACGGCCTTCATGCCCAGCCATTCCTGGACCTGATCCAGGCCAACATGCAGGACCAGGAGGTGACCTCGTATGAGAGCTGGCCGGCGCTGCACAGCTACTGCATGCTCTCAGCCGCGCCCGTGGGCCGGGTCGTGCTCCGCCTGTTCGGCCTGGCGGATCCGGCGGCGGAGCGGCTGTCTGACGACGTGTGCATCGGTCTGCAGCTCGCCAACTTCGCCCAGGACGTGAGCTGGGACGACGTCAAAGGTCGGCGCTACCTGCTGACGCCGGAACTGGAGGCGGGGGGCACCGCGGGCGCCGTACGGGCGCACTGCGAGCGAGCCCGCCAGCTCCTGGCTTCAGGTGAGCAGCTGGAGAAGCTGGCTCCCGGCAGGCTTAGGCTTCAGCTGGCGCTCTATCGGCTCGGCGGGCAGGCCATCCTGGACTCGATCGAGCGGGCCGGCTTCGAGACCGATCGTGTCCGGCCCCGGGTGTCCATGGCTGCGAAGGCGGCCCTTGTGCTGCGAGTGGGAGGGGGACATGTCCGAAGTCTGGGAACGGTCTGAGCAGGCCACGGGGACCCCAACGCTCGAATTCAAGGAGGCCGAACGGTACTGCCAGCAGATGGCCCGCCGCGAGGCGAAGAACTTTTACTGGGGCTTCATCTCGCTCCCCGCAGACCAGCGCGTGGCGATCTATGCGCTCTATGACTTCGCGCGCCAGGTCGACGATGAGGCCGATTCCGCGGGCAGCCCGCATCTTGAGACCAGTCTGGAGCGACACCGCCAGCGGGCTCGCGACTGCGCCCGCGGCAAGTGGTCCGATCCTGTGACTATGGTCCTGGCGCGGGCGGTCCAGCGCTACGCCATCCCGGAGTCCGACCTACTTGAGCTGATCGACGGCGTGCAGATGGACCTCACGACCGCCCGCTACGCGAAGTGGGCTGACCTGGAAGGTTATTGCCGTCTGGTCGCGTCGACCATCGGTCGGATGTGCGTCCGCATCTTCGGCTTCGAGGACCCGGCCGCGCTGGTCCGCGCCGACCAGCTGGGGATCGCGCTCCAGCTCACGAACATCCTGCGCGACGTCAAAGAAGACGGCGCGATGGGCCGCATCTACCTGCCCGAAGAGGACCTGGAACGGTTCGGCATCACCCAGGGCGGGCTTCTGACGGCAGAGCCTGGGCCCGGGTGGGAGGCCATGGTTGCCTTCGAGGCGGGCCGCGCCCGCGACTACTTCGCCAGCGGGCTTGGAGTGCTCGAGCTGATCCCGCGGCGCCCGGCCGCCTGCGTGCAGACGATGGCGGGGATCTATCAGGGGATCCTGGCCATGATCGAGCGCGAGCCCCGGCTGCCGCTCCGGCGCCGCGCTTCTCTGTCCTCGACCGCCAAGCTCGCGCTGGTCTTGCGTTCATGGGCACGTCGCGGGTAGCCGTGGTGGGCGGCGGGCTCGCCGGGCTTGCCGCCGCCCTCGAGCTCAAAGAAGCCGGCCTGGCAGTCGAGCTCTTCGAACGAGCGCGCCTGCTGGGCGGCCGCGCCACCTCTTTCACAGTGGGCGGCGTGGAGGTCGACAACGGCCAGCACGTCTTCCTTGGCTGCTGCACCGAGTTCGTCGACTTTGCCCGGTGCCTGGGCCTGGCCGATCGCCTGCACCTGCAGGACCGCTTCGACGTCCGCGTGTTCGCCAAAGGCCGTCCACCCAGCCGCCTGCGCGCCGCGAAGCTCCCTGCGCCGTGGCACCTGGCGGCCGGGTTCCTGGGTTACCGGGAGCTGGGCTGGCTGGACAGGCTGCGAGTCGCGAGCACCCTCCTGAGGACTGCGCGGCGCGGCCAGGAGGATGCACCCCTCGGGGACTGGCTGCGGCGCGAAAGGCAGTCGGAAGCCGCACTGGTCGCCTTCTGGGTGCCGTTCTTCGTACCGGCGCTGAACGCACCCCTCGACGAGGTGTCAGTAGCAGAAGCGTCCTTCGTGATCACGACCGCGTTCATGGCCGGGGCCGACGCAGCGCGCTTTGGCTTCCTGACCGTGCCGCTGGTGCGGCTTGCCGAGGCCGCCGCGGCCCGGCTCGACGAGATCCACACCCGTCAGGCGGTCACCGGCCTCGAGCTCTCCTCCTCGGGCGACGTCACCGGCCTCTGGACGGCTGACCGGCGCTTCTGGGCGTTCGACGGGGTGCTGCTGGCAGTGCCCCCCGACCGGCTCACGCGTCTGCTCGGAACCCCCGCGCAGTATGGCCTTCGTCACCTGCAGGGTTTCACCAGCCGGCCGATCGTCGACGTCCACCTGTGGCACGACGGTCCCCGGCTCGGGTTCGACTTCGCCGCGCTGCTGGACTCCCCGGTGCAGTGGGTGTTCGAGAAGGCGCCCGGCTACCTGTGCTGCAGCTTGAGCAACGCCAGCCGCCTCGTCGGCGAGCCCGAGGGCGAGCTGGTGCAACTGGGCTGGGCCGAGGTGTCCGCACGACTGCCCACCCTGGCGACCGCGCAGCTGCAACGGGGCGCCGCGACTCAGAACCCGGAGGCGACGTACGCCGCGGCGCCGGGGGTGCCTCGCCCGGGCCCGGAGACCTCGGCACCAAACCTCACCATCGCCGGCTCGTGGACCGACACCGGTTGGCCGGACACAATGGAGTCCGCAGTCCGCAGCGGCCGCGCAGCCGCGCGCCGGCTGACAGCGGGTCTGATGGAGGTTGCGCACGTTGCCTGAAGCCGCCCTGGATGCCGCGGTCCACTGGCTCTCTGAGCGCCAGGACGAAGAGGGTTGGTGGATCGGCGAGCTGGAGACCAATGTGACAATGACCGCCGAGCACGTGCTGCTGCTCAGCTTCCTCGGCCTGCCGCTGGACAGCATCCGCAGCGGCGCGATCCAGCACATCCTGGGCAGCCAACGCCTCGACGGCTCCTGGGCGCAGTACCACGACGGCCCCGCGGACCTCAGCACGACCGTCGAGGCGTATGCCGCGCTCAAGGTGCTCGGCGTCGATCCGGCGAACGACGCCATGGCGCGGGCGCTGCGGGTCGTACACCGAATGGGCGGAGTGGCCCACGCCCGCGTCTTCACGAAGATCTGGCTGGCCCTGTTCGGCCAGTATCCGTGGGCGGGCGTGCCCAGCATGCCTCCCGAGCTGGTCCACTTTCCGCTCTGGGCGCCGCTGAACCTGTACGACTTCGCGTGCTGGGCACGGGGCACGATCGCGCCGTTGTTGATCGTGATCTCGAGGCGGCCGGTGCGACCGCTGGGCGCGGAGCTGGGGGAGCTCGTCGTGCCGGGTACGGAGTCGCTTCTGACACGCGTGCCGGGATCAGGCCTCTTCTGGTGGCTGGAGCGGCTGCAGAAGCTGTACGAGCGACTGCCCCTTCAGCCCGGCCGGGCCAGGTCCCGCCGCAAGCTCGTTTCCTGGATCGTGGAGCGCCAGGAGGCGGACGGGGGCTGGGGCGGCATCCAGCCGCCTTGGGTCTACTCGCTGATCGCGCTGCACCTGGAAGGGATGCCCCTCGACCACCCGGTGATGCGCAAGGGCATCCAGGGCCTCGACGGCTTCGCGCTCGAGGACGAGGGCGGATGGCGCTTCCAGGCCTGCATGTCCCCGGTCTGGGACACTGCGTGGGCTGTGCTGGCGCTCCGCCAGGCCGGGGTGCCGCGCGAGGACCCGCGCCTCCAGTGCGCTGTGCGGTGGCTGCTCGAGGAGCAGATCACGGCGGGTGGCGACTGGCAGATGAAGTGCCGCGGCGTCGAATGCGGCGGGTGGGCTTTCGAGTTCGAGAACGACGCCTATCCGGACATCGACGACGCTGCCGTCGTTGTGCTGGCCCTGCTCGCGGCGGCGTCTCCGGGGACGGCCGACGAAGCAATCCGGCGCGCGGTCCACTGGATGCTCGCAATGCGTTCCAGTAACGGTGCGTGGGCGGCGTTCGACCGCGACAATACGCGGGAGATCGTCTACCGGCTGCCGTTTGCCGACTTCGGGGCGCTGCTCGACCCACCCTCAGAGGACGTGACAGCGCACGTGCTGGAAATGCTGGCTGGCCTTGGCTTCGACCTGCAGGAGCCCAACGTGGCCGGCGGGCTGGCTTACCTGCGCCGCATGCAAAGGCCCGGCGGATCATGGTTCGGGCGATGGGGCGTGAATCACGTCTACGGCACCTGGTGCGTGATCTCTGCGCTGACCGCGCTCCGCACCGGGTCCGACATGGTGAAACGCGGCACGGACTGGCTGCTCTCCGTGCAGAATCCGGACGGGGGATGGGGCGAGAGCTGCCACTCGTACGTCGATGAGTCCACGGCCGGCGTCGGTCGGAGCACGGCCTCCCAGACCGCCTGGGCGGCGCTGGCTCTGCAGGCCGCGGGGTTGGGCGAGCACCCTACCTGCCGCGCGGGTCTGGACTTCCTACGCGAGCGTCAGGTAGACGGGACCTGGGAGGAGCCGGAGCACACCGGCACCGGCTTCCCCCGGGACTTCTACATCAACTACCACCTGTACCGGCACGTCTTTCCAACGATGGCGCTGGCCGGCGCGAGAACATGAGGTGAGGCAATGGGCGTACCGCTGCGACAGAAGCTGACCGTCGGCCTGTACATCATGAAGCAGCGCCTGCGGGGCGTCGAGAAGTTCCCCCTGGTGCTGGAGCTGGAACCGCTCTATCAGTGCAACCTGGCCTGCGCCGGCTGCGGCAAGATCCAGCATCCCGACGACATCCTGGCCAGGCGGCTGTCGGTCCAGCAGTGCGTCGACGCGGTCGAGGAGTGCGGCGCTCCAATGGTGTCGCTCGCTGGTGGTGAGCCGCTGGTCCACCGCGAGATCCATCTCATCGCGAAGGAGCTGGTGCGGCGCAGAAAGTTCGTCTACCTCTGCACGAACGCCCTGCTGATGCCGCGCAAGCTCGACCTCTTCGAGCCCTCGCCGTATTTCGCCTGGATGATCCACATCGACGGGCTGCGCGTCCGCCACGATCAGGTCGTGTGCCGAGATGGGGTCTTCGACAAGGCCGTCGAAGCGATCGCTGAGGCCAAGCAGCGCGGCTTCAAGGTCTTCACAAACACCACCTTCTTCGAGCCCGACGGCGCGCCGGAGATCCGCGCGGTGCTGGACTACCTGAACGACGAGCTGAAGGTCGACATGATGCAGATCTCGCCGGGCTACGCGTACGAGAGGGCCCCCGACCAGGAGCACTTCCTTGGGGTCGAGCGGACGCGGGCTATCTTCCGTGAGGCCTTCGCCGGAGATCGGAGGCGCCGGTGGCGTCTAAACCACAGCCCGCTCTACCTGGACTTCCTGGAGGGCAAGGTCGACTACGCGTGCACCGCATGGGGCATCCCGTCGTACTCGGTGCTGGGCTGGCAGCGGCCCTGCTATCTCATGTCGGACGCGCCATACGCCCAGTCGTATCGGGAGCTGGTGGAGGAGACGGACTGGTCACGGTACGGCAGGGGCCGGCACCCGAAGTGCGAGAACTGCATGGCCCACTGCGGCTACGAACCGACCGCAGTGGTCGCGACCGCGAGCTCCCTCCGGGAGTCGCTCCGTGCGGCCGTGACGAGCTGAGCTTGCGGCGGGAGCTGCCGATCATCGTCACTGCGACGCGCCTGGAAGCGCGGGCGGTGCGCAGGGCCCTGCCAGGGGCGCCCGCCGTGCGGGCGGGGGTCGGTCTCACACGGTTGCAGGGCGCCCTCGAAGGTCCCGTTGTCACGTGCGGCCTTGCGGGGTCGCTCTGTTCGAGCCTGCCAGTTGGGACGGTGGTCGTGCCTCGGTGCGTCCTTCGGCCCGACGGTGGCGCGCTCTGGTGCGACCCGGCGCTGGTCGGGGCGCTGGTGGCCGGTGCGCGGCGCCTCGGTCAGGAGCCAGTGCTGGGGCCGATGGTCACCAGCACGAGGCTGATCACCGGCGCCCAGAGGGCGGCGTGGGCCGAGCGCGGCTGTGTCGCCGCGGACATGGAGACCGGCCTTCTGGACGCTGAGCGGGTGGCCTCGGTCAGGGTGGTGCTGGACACGCCCGACCGAGAGCTGTCTGGCGCCTGGGAGCGTCCACTGGCTGCGCTCCTGCAGCCGGCCGCGTGGGCGGAGCTGCACTGGCTTCTCCGCGAAGCTCCTCGCTGCGCTCGGCTGGCGGCTCAGGTGCTGGCATCGGCCTTCGAGCAGGAGTCAAGCCCCCGTTTTCCGGAAGAGGAGCGTTTCATCCGCCGCTGATTCGCCCTCCTTCCGGAATTGTGCGATTCAGACAGACCTCTACCGCGGCTGGACCTTGACGTCCAGCCCAAGGTAGGTCTTGATGACGAACTCGATCAGCTCCACCACCTCCACCTCGGGAAGCTGCCCAACCATCGCGGCCAGGTGATCGCGCTGGCAGCGCATCGCGGCCCGGAGCACCCTCCGGCCGGCCGGCTTGAGCCGGAGGCGCACGTAGCGCCGGTCGGGCTCGGAGCGGAGCGCCTCGATCAGCTTGCGCTCGCCGAGGTGTCGCGCCAGCACCGAGATCTTGCCCTCGGGAACGCTTAGCTCCTGGGCGAGCTCGACCTGCCGGAGGCCCCCCTCTCCGGCTGCGCTGATGGCGAGCAGCACGTGGTACTCCGGGCCGCTCAGCCCGCTCTCCGTCAGCGCCTTCGCCATCGTGCCCTGGGCCCTGCGCCAGCCGTTCCGCAGCATGGCGGCCAGACGCATCTCGTCCCAATCGTCAGTCGCCTGTCGCAAGAGAGCCATGTACACCCCGATTTTGCGCGGATTGGCGGGCGCCGACCAGTCCCCCGGCGGGTGGCCCACATTGCGGCCAGCAAGGGAGTGGTAACAATTGGTATATCCTTATACTGATTGAATGGGCACCGGAACCCTGTACAGCCAGACCGCCGAGGTCCTTCGTTCGCGTATCGCACAGATGGTGTGGAAGCAAGGCGAGCGCTTGCCGTCCGAGAGCCGGCTCTGCGAGGAATTCGGTGTGAGCAGCATCACCATGCGCCGGGCCGTCGCCACCCTGGTCGCCGAGGGCCTTCTGGTCAGGCTGCAGGGCAAGGGCACCTTCGTCTCGAGCGACCACGCCATAGTCCGGGGCCCGCCGGAACTCACCTCCTTCAGCCAGGATATGGAGGCTCGCGGCTGGCGCGGCAGCGCTCGAGTGCTGGCGCGGCGGACCGAGCGGGCTTCGGCTCGCGTCGCCACCAAGCTAGGCCTCTCGTCCGGCGCGCCAGTCTCGATCATCAGCCGGGTCCGGCTTGCCGACGGAGTGCCAGTCGCGATCCAGACCGCCCACCTTCCCGCTCTGTTCTTCCCCGGTCTCGAAAGGTACGACTTCAGCCGGGAGTCACTGTACGAGGTGTTCGAGCGGGTCTACGGGGTCAAGCCGACTCACGCGACCGAGGTCTATCACGCCGGCAATGTCGGAGTGGCCGAAGCCGCCCCCCTGGAGGTGGAGGCCGGCAGCCCTGCGTTCCGCGTGGAGCGCGTGGCGTCCGACTCGACCGGCCGCCGCATCGAGCTCGTAGATTCTGTCATTCGCGGTGACCGCTGGACCCTGGTCATTCGCCTGAGCGCCAGCAGGCAAGCGGCTAGATGACGGGTCGATACCTCCTCCCGGGTCGGGTGCTGACCCCCGCCCACGACATCCCGCAAGCCGCCGTGCTCGTCGAGGACGGCGTCGTGACGACGTTGGAACCAGCGCGGAGCTCAGCAGGCGACGCGGAGCCGCTGACCGAGCCTGGCGACATCATCGTGCCCGGCTTCATCGACATGCAGGTCAACGGGTTGGGCGGGTGCGATGCGTCCGCCGGGGCGGCGGCCGTGAGAGCCATCTCCGCCCGGTTGCTCGACTTCGGGGTGACCGGATTCCTGCCGACAATCATCACCCGACCGCTGGAGGAGGTGGTGGCCTTCGTCGGCGAGGTCCGCCGGGCCGACGCTCCTGGCGCCCGCCTGCTTGGCGCGCACGTCGAGGGTCCATTCCTCAACCCCCGCTTCAAAGGGGCTCACGAGGCGCGGCTCATGACTGAGCCAACCCCCAAGCGGGTCGATGCCCTGCTCGGGGCGGGGCCGCGTATGGTGACGCTGGCGCCTGAGCTCCCGGGCTCGTTGGAGGCCGCACAGCGCCTGAGCAGGGCTGGAGTCCTGGTGGCCGCCGGACACACGGGGGCGTCGTTCGAGCAGGCGCAGAAGGCCGTGGGTGCTGGCGTCCGATTCGCTACCCACGTCTTCAACGCGATGGTGCCGATGCACCACCGTGAACCCGGTGGCGTGGCGGCGTTCCTGCTCGATCGGCGGGTGACGGTCGGACTGATTGCTGACGGCGTGCACGTCGCGCCCGCCGTCATGGACCTCATCGTCCGAGCCCGCGGGGGCGCCGGCATCGCGCTCACGACCGACCAGACTGCTGCGGCGGGAGGCCCGCCCAGGCGCTACCGCCTGGGCGACACGGAGGTGATCAGCGACGGCCGGGCAGTCACGCGGCCGGACGGCACGCTGGCCGGCAGTGCGGCCACCATGGATCACCTGGTCCGTCAGGTCGCGTCGCTGGCGGGCCTGCGCCGGGCCGTGGCGATGGCTTCGGCCGCGCCGGCCAGAGCGCTCAAGCTGGCCGGCCTGGGCCGGATCGGCGAGGGGCTGCCGGCCGACCTGGTCGTCCTGGACGAGAGGCTCCGAGTCAGGGTTACGCTGGTCGGCGGACGCATTCGCGTACCGGAGGGACTCGTGAGCGAGTTCCGGGCGAGATGTAGCAGCGAGCATGCTAGGCCGTGCCCTGACACCAACCTCGACCACGCCCACGCGATGTTCCAATTTTATCCAGATCCTTGACATTTTGGTACTTTTTGATATCTACTTTAGTAATGAACGATGGCAACAACGGATTCCTGACCATGGAGGAGCTCACGGCCAGGCTGGCTGTGCGCACCCGGCAGGAAGAGGCTTTGCGCTACGCGGCGCTCCGCGAAGCGGGCCCTCGGCGACGGCCGATCGGCGGGAGCGTCGCGGCAATCCTGCGCAATCTGGCTGACCGGATAGAGAGGGCGCCCGAGCGGGGCCACCTGGCCCACCAGTAGCGCCTCACAAAGGACTTGCCCACCTGCCTCCGCTCACAAGAGGCCTCGCAGGCGGAAGTCGCGCGCGCGTTCATCCCCGAGAGCGTAGCCGTCCTACGCTGGTATCAAATGCGAGACCCGGGTCCGCCCGCCCAGGGTGGGGGTGGACGGGACGCTGCCTGGCAGCCACGTCTGCCATATGCTGACCGGCGCGCCGCCGGTCGACAGCTGGCGATGCGTCTCGCCCGATACGCCGGCCAGCCCGATCTGCTGGCTCTCGGCCTGCCGCGCGGCGGGGTACCGGTCGCATATGAGGTGGCGAACGAGCTGGGAGCGGCGTTCGACGTTTTCGGTGTTCGCAAGTTGGGTGTACCCGGCCACGAGGAGCTGGCCTTGGGTGCCGTCGCGTCTGGTGGGGTCAGGGCAATCAACCGCTCGGTCGTCGACAGCTTTGGGATCCCTCCAGCAGCGATCGAGGCGATAACCGCAGAGGCGCTCGACCAGCTCGAAGAAAGAGAGCGTTTGTACCGGCAAGGGACCGAGCCACTGTCCGCCGCCGGCAAGACGGTGATCCTTGTCGATGACGGGCTGGCGACCGGCGCCACGATGCGGGCGGCCATCGCGGCCCTCCGCTCGGTGGCGCCGAAGTGGATCGCGGTGGCCGTCCCGGTGGCGCCGTCCGACGTGTGTGCTCGCGTGCGGCTGGAAGCTGATGACGTCGTGTGCGCGGCCCAGCCCGAGCCATTTTCGGCAGTCGGGCTCTGGTACGAGGACTTCACCCCCGTGTCGACGGAAGAGGTTCGCCACCTTCTCAGACTCAGCCGCGGTCGGACTGACAATCTCCCCCCATCTGGTTGACAAACCTGTCATCTTCGCACTAACATATCTCTCCAGTCTGAGTAGCCCAATCGGGCGCCGGTGGCCGGACCGAGTTGCACGCCACCCCCCGTGCGCGGGCTCGCGTGCCGGCCCTACCCACCCCTGGCGGAGGTCTCACACCCGAGGCCTCCGCCCTCTTCTTGACTCGCGTGGCACATGGGTACAGTTCCTGTAAGGGGTGGGGAGCTGCAGCACTCAAAACGGAGGACAGCGACATGGCCAAGATCCGCACCCTCGTGATCGGAGGGGCTGTCGGCGCCGCTCTGACGTACCTCTTCGACCCGGAGCGTGGGCCGGAGCGCCGAGACCAGCTGCGGGGCCAGGTTGGCTCAGCACTCGGGCGGGGCAAGCAAGAGCTCAATCGCCAGATGCGGCAGCTTCGGACCGGAGCGCGCGTTGCAGTTGCCGAGCTTCAGGCACCGACGGATCCAGGCCACGAAGATGACCTGACGGTCCTGAGTCGCGTCGAGAGCGTCCTGTACGCGATGCCCGCCTTCCCGAGGTCCAGCGTCGAGGCGGAAGTCGTCGACGGCCGGCTTGTCCTCCGGGGTGACGTCGAGAGTGCCGAACTGGCGCGCGAGATTGTGGAGACGGCCAGCCAGGTCCGAAGCGTCGCGTCAGTAGAGAATCTGCTCCGGGTCAGGACCGAGTCACAGGGGTGAGTGAGCCTCTAAGCCGGTCATGCAGTTGGAGGGATCGGCAGGAGAGCTGCTGGCGGCCGGGACCGAGGCGATGTACGAGGCGGCATTCCGGACCGGCGATTACGACGACGCAGAGGCGATGCTGACTGCGGCGCTGCGACACGCGGAGGCTGATGGCGACCAGGCTGTGGAGGCCGGCCCGCTCGATGGGCTCGCCTGGCTGATGCACTTCCGTGCGCTCGACCGGGACCGCGAGGAGGCGGACCCGGACGCCGAGGAGGCGCTCTTCCAGAGGTCGCTGGCCATCCGGCGTGAACTCGGGGACCAGGCCGGAACGGCGGCGTCGCTCTTCGGCCTCGCGCTCGTGCACCAGGTCCTGCGGCAGGACTTGGCCGCGGCGATCCCGTACCTCCGCGAAGCGATGAAGCTTGCAGACGCGCATGCCGACGCGCTCCTGCGTTCCGAGTGCCACCGCCACGTGGGTTCCACTACCTCGTCGGCGATGTGAACCCGGAGGAGGCTGTTCACCATCTGCAGCGCTCGCTCGAGCTCCGCCACGAGTGGGGCGACCCTCGCTGGGTGCCGAGCGGAACGCTCGCGCTCGGCTGGGCGGAGCTGGCGGCCGGGAGGCGTACGGACGGGATCGTGCGTATCCCTTTGCACCGCCTTCACTCAACCGGCACGACTGTTAGCCGCACGGCGCCGCGATAACGGACACGACTCCTGGCTACCTGCTTAGAGGTGCTCTATCCCCCCTTGCCGGTGAAGGCCGGACTCGCCGACTCCTCGAAGCTGTACGGCTTCATCCAGTCCTTGACCCCCTCGGAAAGCTGACCCGGCGTCGTCTTGCTCTTGATCAGGTACTCGAGCGCGCCAAGCTGAAAGCCACGCGAGACAAGCTCCGTCTCGCTGTAGTTGCTCACGATCACGACCGGTATGTTCTTCATCCTTTGTGACGCGCGGATGTGCTCCAGGAACGCGAGCCCGTCCATACGGGGCAGCCGCACGTCCAGGAAGATCAGGTCGGGCAGCTGGTCGGCGAGCATGCTCAATGCCTCTTCGCCGTCGCCCGCCACGTGCACGGTGTACCCGTCCCGCTCCAGCTTGATGCGGTACATCTGGGCCAGTGCAGAGTCGTCCTCGACGAGGAGGACACGCACCTCGTCCGTTTCCGCGTGGTCCATCGTGCTCCTCCATCTCCGAACTGCTGACACTTTGATGCATAGCTACAATATCACATTAGACATCTCGTTGAACATGCCGTCCGTGCGTTGCCACCAACGTAACTCCCCCACTTGCTAGCAGGTGTTGTTATATTAGAACCATCACTATTGCTTAGAATAGACCTGCAAGGAGGTTTGTCGATGTCCACGACGACAATCGTGCTCGTCGCAGCTGTGTTGGCCATCTTCGTGGTGGCAATCCTGGCCGCGGCTCTCCGCTTTTACCGGAGCCGGCAGCTCAAGACGAGGTTCGGGCCGGAGTACGACCGCGCCATTGAGGAAACCGGACGTCGGGGGGAGGCCGAGAGACTCCTGGAAAGCCGGGTCGAGCGCCGCCGGCACCTCCAGATCCGCGACATGTCGCCGCCCGAGGTACGGCATTACGCACAGGAATGGCGAGCAGTCCAGAGCCGCTTCGTTGACGACCCCAGGGGTGCGGTGGAGGACGCCGAAACCCTTGTGACTCGCCTCCTCCGAGACAGAGGCTACCCGACGGAGGACTTCGAGCAGCAGGCTGCCGACGTGTCCGTGGACCACGCCGCCACGGTGGGCGGATACCGTCAAGCGCACGGCGCGCTGCTGTCGGCTGCGCGAGGCGAGGCTGCAACGGATGATCTGCGGCAGGCGATGGTCCACTACCGCGACCTGGTGGAACAGCTGCTGGACGAGCCTGTCCAGCGCGGACCCGAGCCGGTTCAGCGCGGAAACGGGTCGAGCCCCGCTGCGCAGCCGGTTGATGGGCAGCCGTCGGCGGAACATCCGTTGGCGGGCGACCCCTCGGCTCGCGCCGGTATCGGCGAGGAGCCGGCACCAGACACCCCGACCAAGGCAGTCCATGGGGAGGCGAAATGAGCGAGCAGCACGTGGATCGTGAGGAGCACCCGCCGGCTGGGGAGGTGAACACCGCCGTGGCCGACGAGATGAGCGACCGCCACCTGGATCGTGAGGATCCACCTGCTGGGGAGGTGCACACCGCCCTGGCCGACGAGAAGAGCGAGCGCCACCTGGATCGCGAGGACCACCCACCCGCTGCGGAGGTGGACACGGCCGCGCCGGACGAGATGAGCGAGCCGCACCTGGGTCGCGAGGACCACTCACCCGCTGCGGAGGTGGACACGGCCGCGCCGGACGAGATGAGCGAGCCGCACCTGGGTCGCGAGGACCACCCACCCGCTGCGGAGGTGGACACGGCCGCGCCGGACGAGATGAGCGAGC
>Ga0070699_100000352_pt1 | contig 44680 bp, 46 predicted proteins | sample KBSK1503metaG_FD_65473 | JGI IMG/M metagenome (GOLD analysis project Ga0070699, IMG submission 65473) | Corn, switchgrass and miscanthus rhizosphere microbial communities from Kellogg Biological Station, Michigan, USA - KBS K1-50-3 metaG | ecosystem: Host-associated > Plants > Roots >... | reverse complement strand
CCCCACGAAGCAGGCTTCGTGGGGACCCCGGTGGGAGCTGACGGGCGGTGCGGATCTGGGAGTAGGCGGCGTTGTGGGTCAGGTGCAGCTTGTCCTGCAGCCAGCTGGAGCAGTTGGAGGTGAGATTGGGCGGCGCCTCCCGCTCACGGCGATCGAGCGCAGCCAGCCAGCGCGCGCCCATGGCCTCCGCAGCACGCTGCACGCCGCTGAACCAGGCAATGTCACCGCGCAGGGAGTCTGCTGACAGCTCATCCGGGCCGTCGGCGTCGACCTGGTCCAGGGCCACCATAGCGTTGGAGAAGGGCGGAAAGCAGTGGGCGTCGGGCTCGGGTGGGAGGACCGATGTGACCGGCTCCTGCAGCGCCATCGAACTCATGTTCGTATTGTACAGCTTTCCAAGCCCCATGTCTACAGTGCAGTTTTCGACCTTCCACGCCGGCGCGCTGACGCCTCCGCAGCGACCGCTCATCAGGCAGGATTGAAGCCACAAGATGTTGGCGCTTATGCCCACCGTCCCCCTCTCCAACGGCAAGGTGACGCTCCGCCAGTGGCGCGAGGCGGACGCCTCGTTCTATGTCCGAGCCATCATCGATCCTGAGATCCAACGCTGGACCACCGAGCGCCCAGACCTGACTGAGGACGCCGCCCGGGAGGCGATCCTCCGACATCTGGTCCAGCCCACGAACATCTCCCTGGCCATCACAGACCGGGCGACCGGTGGATTGGCCGGCAACATCGCGATGGTCAGCGCCGACTGGGCAAGCGGGATTGCCGAGGTGATGTACTGGCTGGATGCGCATTGGCGGGGCCGGGGCTTCTCATCCGCCGCCCTGCGGTTGGTCTGCGACTGGACCTTCCGAACGCTCGGCCTGTGGCGTATCGAACTGGTCATGGATCCCGGCAATCTGCCATCACGCCGCACCGCGCGCGCGGCCGGCTTTCGGCCTGACGGCACTGCGCCGGCGCGAAAAGCAGGAGGACCCGAACTTGTTCGGTATGCATTGGTGCGTGAACCCCACCAAGTGGTACCCGTCGCCCACGAGTAGCGCCGCAGCTACGCTGCAGTCAAACGCCCACTGGGAGGGCGATGCGATCCTCACAGGGGCCAATCCATGACGACCACCGACGACTTCTCAGCCGTGCGGGACGACTTCTGGCAGCACTACAGCGCCGGGCGCCGCCAAGAGGCGCTGGCCGTCGCGGAGCGGGCATGGGACAGGTTTCCCGAGCGCCGCAACTATGCGTGGTTGTTCCTGGCCGTGGCTCACTGTGGCATGGGCAGCACAGACGCTGCACTCGAGGTGCTTGAACGGGCAGACAGCGAGAACCACCTTTGGCGCCTGACCATGCTGCGCCTGCGTGAGCTGGACCCGCTGCGATCGGATCCGCGTTTCGAGGCACTCACCAAGAGGGCGGAGGCCCGCGTCGCGTCACGGAATTTTCAGGCCCGCCTCGTGCTGGCAGAACCCGAACCGGCAGTGATGAGCCCGACCCTGCTGCTCGGGCTGCATGGTGCGACCAGCACAGCTGACGAGTACCACCGCCGCTGGCTGCCTGCGACGCGATTGGGCTGTCTGGTGGCTTCGGCCCAATCCAGCCAGCCGGCCGCGGAAGGCGCCTTCTGCTGGGACGACCGCGGCCAGGTCCGCCGCGATCTGGAGTCCGTGATCGACAAACTGCCGGAGCATGCCGAGATCGTGCTCACCGGTTTCTCGCAGGGAGCCCAGGTCGCCCTGGAGCTGGCGCTGACCGGCGACCTGGCGCCTGCGGTGGGCCTGATCGCCGTCGCGCCCTCCTTTGGTCCGCCAGAGCGCCTGCTCGACTCCAAGGTGACGCTCAACGTCGAAATCGTCTACGGCTCCGGCGACTCGTGGGGGAGGACAGTGCCGGCCACCGGCGAAGCACTGCGCCGCCGGGGGCACCGGGTCACCGTGGAGGAGCTGGCGGGCGTCGGCCATGACTTCCCGCCCGATTTCGCCGAGCGCCTACCGGCCCTGGTCCGCCGGGCCCGCGGATCTTCCTCGCCGGGAGTCAGCTAACGGTTGGTTGGGCCAGCGCCGTGGCCCCGCCCGCCAGCCGCGTCCGCCAACTTCTCGATGGCCTCTATGAGCCCCCGGCGCTCGTCCGGAGACATCTCGGCAAGCGCGGCGCCGAGGCCCTGGACATCAAGCACCGAGTCGGCCTCGACCCGCTCGTGTCCGGATGGCGTAAGCGTGATCGCCAGCCGACGTTCGTCCTCTGGATCGCGCCGCCTCGTCAGAAAGCCGCGACGCTCCAGGTTCTTCACGAGCGCCGACGCGGTGCTCTTGGGCAGGGCGAGGTGCCAGGCGATCTGGTTCAGCTGGACGCCACCCTCGAGAGGAACGTGGTGGAGCAGCTGGCGCTCGTGCTGGGAGAGGTCGGGGTCGTCGCCGTGATGCAGCGCCATCCAGAGCCTTGCGTACGCTCGTTCGAATCGTGCAGAATCAGAACTGTTCATGTCTTGGACGTTTCTTACAGTTTCCCACGGAGGCCATGTCCATGATCACGGTGACTCGTTCCCGGTTCCTGTCAGCGCCGCGGCCGGAAGTCTGGCGGCTAGTTTCCTCGGTTGAGCGCCTCCCGGAGTGGCTGACCTTTGCCGAGGCGGCGGAGACCCTGGAGGGTGAGGAGGCTGGCCGCTTGCAGCGCATTCACGGTCACTGGGGCAAGCAGCGGTCTGAGGTTGACCAGCGCATCACGGTTTGGGAGGCGCCCCGACGGCTGGAGTGGAGACACGAAGCGGAGCGGCTGGATGGAAAGCCCTCGCCAGTATTCGCGCGCGAGACGCGTTTCGAGGTCCGGCTCGAGCCAGAGGGGGACGGCACTCGGGTCACGCTGGAGTCGGCCCAGGTGCCTGCCTCGCCGTTGAAGGGTCTGCTGCTGCGGCTGCTCAGCGGGCGCCAGCTCGGGAATGCATATGCACGATCGCTTGAAAGGCTGGACTCAGTGGTCAGCACAGCTGCCCAGCGTTAGGAGCAGACGCCACCGGGTCTTGAACGAATATGAGGGCCTGTGCGCGCGCTTCCCGCCTATGAGGTCGTGGGCAGCGGTCCGCAGACCGTACTGATTCCGGGAACGTTCAGCGACCGGCGGACCTGGCTCAGGGTCGTGGGGGCGCTCTCGCCAAACTTCTCGTGCCTTCTGTACGACCCCCGAGGCACCGGCGACTCGGTGGATCCGGGCACCCCGTTTACGCCTGATGCGCTGGTCGAGGACCTGCTTGCGGTCATGGACGGCGCCGCCTTCGAACGCGCGAACCTGGTCGGCCACTCACTCGGGGCGACCGTCGCGCTGGTGGCGGCGGCCCGCAACCCCGCTCGTGTTGGCCGCGTGGTGGTGGCCGGGCCGATGCTCCATGTCGACGCGCACATCGAGGCGGTGCTCGACCATTGGGAGGCCCTCGCCCGCTCCGACGTTTCGGAGAGGGACCTGCACCTGGGACTGGTCCTGCCGGCCTTCGGCCGTGAGGCCTTTGAACGGTTGGTGCCCGCGGTCGTCGACGACATGAATCGGCGGCCGATCACCCGCGAGACCATCCTGCGCTACGTGGAGTGTGACCGGTCTCAGGACCTGCGCTCCTTCACGGACCGCATCGACGCACCGGTCCTCCTCACCGCCGGTACGGAGGACGCGCTGACCGGGCCATTCCACGCACAGGCCCTGGCTGCCGCCATTCCGGACGCACGACTGGAGCTGATCGCCCGAAGCGGGCACTCACCACATATCGAGCGGCCGGCCGACTTCTCGCAACTGGTCGTGTCCTTCCTGGCGGGCCGCTAACGTCCCCTCGCGCGTCGTGCAACGAGGCCTTGGCCCACACAACGTAGCCTGGCGACTCGACGAATTTTGGGCGTTGCGCAAGACGGTGGGGCCGCTGTAGTCTCTGTCTCGGCCCCGAGGAACACGCGCGAAGGACCCAGAGCAGGCCGCAAGGCCAGCACTGAGACCAACGAAGCGATTCGTCGGGGTCACTGCTTTGTCTGGGCCCCTGGCGTCCAAGGCCCGGGCAGCCGGCTCCAACCCCCGAAACCCCGCACAAGGCGGTTCGGCCACGCGGTGCCTACCGACGGTAGCCAGGCGACGCCGAAAAATTCGGTGTTGCGCTCGGGTGGCGCCGGCGGTTACTCTCTCGGTCGACCCCGAGGGACACGCGCAAGGGCCCCGGAGCCAGCCGCAAGGCCAGCCCCGGACCGGCGAGGCGATCTGTCGGGGTCACTGCTTTTGTCCGGGTGCTCTGACGAGCACCACCCTCAGCGCCGCTAACATCGGACCGGTACCCAAGATGGCAGTGGCGCAAGAAACGATCCGCCGGCGGTTGCAGGCCGTCCCCGAGTCGCCCGGCGTATACCTGCTGCGCGACGACTCGGGTCAGGTGATCTACGTCGGCAAGGCGCTGCGTCTCAGAGACCGCCTCCGGTCGTACTTCACGCCCGGCTACGCCCAGACCGCCCGGGTGGCGGACCTGGTGCGCAAGGTCTTCGACTTCGAGTTTGTCAAGACCGCGAACGAGGTCGAAGCGCTGGTCCTCGAGTGCAACCTGATCAAGCACTACCGGCCGCGCTTCAACATCCGGCTCAAGGACGACAAGAACTACCTCTACCTCAAGCTGCCCGTGACCGAGGAGTTCCCACGCGTCCACTACACGCGCCGGGTCCTCGATGACGGCGCGCTCTACTTCGGTCCGTACACCAGTGCGCAGAGCCTGCGCAGCACGGTCAAGAGCATCCGCCAGCTGCTGCCGTTCCGGACCTGCTCGGACGACATCTTCAAGCAGGGCAAGGTCTGCCTCGACTTCCACATCCGGCGCTGTCCGGGCCCGTGCGAGGGTCGTGTCAGTGGGGAGGACTACCGGGCACGGATCCACGAGGTCGCGCTCTTCATGGAGGGCCGCTCATATGTGCTGACGCGGGAGCTCAGCCAGAAGATGACTGCCGCGGCTGAAGGGCTCGACTTCGAGAACGCCGCCCGCTACCGCGACCAGCTCATGGCGATCGAGAAGATCGCCGATCGCCAGAAGGTGCTGACCCGCGGTCGCGAGGACCAGGACATGATCGCGTACGCGCGCGAGGGGCGTGACGTCTACGTCGAAGTGGCCTACGTTCGAGAGGGCAAGATGGTCGGCCACGATGGTCACGCTCTGGAGGGCGCCGGGGAGGCTTCAGAAGCGGAGCTGCTGCGCGGCTTCCTGCTGATGTACTACGGCAGCGCGACCCGTGTGCCCCGCACCGTGGTGCTGGTTGGCGAGATCGACGAGCCGGAGCTTGTCGCCGAGTGGCTGGTGCAGCGACGGTCTGGCCCGGTAAGGCTGGAAGTGCCCAGGCGGGGCCGCAAGCGGGCGCTGCTGCAGCAGCTCGCCGAGACTGCTCAGGAAGAGCTCAAGCAGCTCCGCATCCAGGCGGACTACGACCGCAGCCGCACGGAACCGATGCTGACGGCACTGGGCGAGGCGCTGGAGCTGGACGAGGCGCCACACCGCATCGAGTGCTACGACATCTCGAACATCCAGGGGGACTCAGCGGTGGGGGCCATGGTGGTCTTTGAGGACGGCCGCCCGAAGAACGACCACTACCGCAGCTTCCGCATCAAGTTCACGGCGGGACCGAACGACTTCGCGATGTTGCAGGAGGTGCTGCGCCGCCGCCTGGAGCGGCTGGAGACGGCCCAGCGACGTGAAGACGCTGTCGAGGTGGGGGATGCCTCCTTCTCGAGCAGGCCCGACCTGATCCTGATCGACGGCGGCAAAGGCCAGCTGGCCGCGGCGATGGAAGTGATCGAGGAGCTGGGCTACGCGGACATCCCGACGTTCGGACTGGCGAAAGAGCGCGAGGAGCTGTTCGCACCCGGCCGCGCCGACCCGATCGTCCAGGAGCACAACTCGCCGGGCATGTTCCTGGTCCAGCGCGTGCGCGACGAGGCACACCGCTTCGCGATCACCCACCACCGCAAGGCGCGCGCACGCAAGGCGCTATCCTCGCCGCTGGACTCGGTGGAAGGGATCGGGCCGGCACGAAAGCGGCTGCTCATGCGTACGTTCGGAAGCTTGCCTGCGATCCGAGAGGCGCCGGTCGAGGAGATCGTCAAGCTCGGCATCCCCGAGCGGGTCGCGGTCCGCCTCAAGGAGCTGATCTGAAAGTGGCGCTGGTGATCGTGGGCGGCGCCAGCTCTGAGCGGGTGGAGACCGCTCTGCGCACGTTCCAGGCCGAGGGTTGGGCGCTTGCGCGGGAGCTGGGCCGATGGGAGGAGGCCGACGGCGTCCTGGCCTCGCGCGACCCGGCAGTGCTGCGCGAGGCGGACGGGCTCGGCATCCGCTACGTGCTGGTGCACCACGGGCCCGACGACGGCGTTCCCGAGGGGACCTACGCCCGAGCCCACCACCGGGCGGAGAGCTCCCAGCTCCCCGAGCTGGCACGCCGGCTGCGCACTCGGCAGTGCCTGCTCGTCACCTGCCTTGCGTTCGCATACAAGAACGGAATCCCGGAGGGCAGCGCCTGGGTGGTGGACGTCCGCTTCCTGGACAACCCGTACTGGGTACCCGAGCTCCGGCCCCTGACCGGGCTCGACGCGCCCGTGCGGGACTTTGTGCTGCGCCAGCCACCGGCGCTCGCCCTGCTGGACGGGCTTGAAGCCACGCTGGGTCCGCTCCTGGACGAGTACCGGCGGCGCGGCCGTATGGAGCTGATCATCGCGTTCGGCTGCACCGGGGGCCGGCACCGCTCGGTGTCGATGGCACGCGAGATGGCCGAGCGCCTCGGGCGGCGCCAGGACGTCGAGCTCGAGTTCCGCGCGAGGGAGCTGGGCCCGTGAGGTGCCTCGTTATCGGCGGCGCCGGCTTCATCGGCACCGCAGCCTGCAGGGAGCTGATGCGGCGCGGGGTGGAGACGATCGCCGCCGGTCGCACGCCTCGGCCCTACGGCACGTTCACCAGCTACTTGGCGTTCGACCGGACCGATCCCGCTCAGCTTGTCGACACATTGGGGAGAGAGCGGCCGGACGTCGTCCTCGACCTGGCGGCTTACCAGCCGGCCGACGTTCAGGCCGTCCTCGACTCGTTCGAAGGCGATCGGTACGTGTTCGTCTCGACGGGCGTCTATCCGGACCTGCACGGCCGGCCGGCCCGTGAGGAGGATTTCGTACCTCTGGACGGGCCGGTGCCTGGCGAGCCGCAGGAATACCGCGAGGGCAAGCGATGGTGCGAGACAGTGCTGGCACGCAGCTCTCAGTCACGCTGGGTGGTGGTCCGCCCGCCGGCGGTGCTCGGAGCCGAGGATCACACGCTCCGGATCGCCGCCTATCTGCAGCGGCTCGAGGATGGGGGGCCGCTGCTGGTCCCCGACGAGACGTACGAGCGCCCGGCTGGACTCGCCTGGACACGGGACGTCGGCTACGCTTGTGCGCTGGCCTGCGACCTCAGGCGAGGAGCTGCAGGGCCATACAACGTGTCCTTCGAGCGAGTGACCCTGCAAGACCTTCTCGTGGCTGCGGCGCGGGCGATGAACCGACCTCTATCAGTGGTTCGGATGCCCTACGCCGATCTCCCGGACGGCGCCAGCCCATACGGCCCGGACCACAACCGGTCCGCCGGCTATGACCTCACCCGCATCAGGCGCGACCTCGGCTTCGAACCCTCTGCGCTCGAAGACGCCCTGGCCGAGACCCTGGCCTGGTACCTCGCCAAGCGGCCGTCGCACCCCGGCTACGCCGGACGGTCACGTGAGCTGGAGATCGCCGCCCGACGGTCCTGATCGAGATTGCAAGCTACACGGGGTGACGCGCCGTTGATGACTCACCTGCGTCCGGTCGGCCTCGCCCTGGTTGCGGTCGTCGCATTCCTGCCGGGTGCCGTCCGGCTGGTTCCAACGGCCGGCTCCGCCTCGACCCGTCCCGCCCCCCAGCGCACTGCGCGGCTGCAGCTCGTGGGGGCGCTCAAGCTGGAGCCGTCCGGCAAGGATGCTCACGCCGATGTCGCCATCTACAAGAACCTCGCCTTCGTGGGCAAGTGGAGCGGCCCGTGCCCCGGCAGCGGAGTCGACGTCATCGATATCTCGCAGCCGGCCGCGCCCACGCTGCTGAGCCACACGCCCGAGCACCAGGGCACCTCCATGGAGGTGATGCGCCCGCTGCGGATCGGCCCACGCGACGTGCTGGCGATCGGTCTGCAGGACTGCCGCCAGCCCCGTCCGGGCGTGACTGCGCGCGCCGGGCTCGAGCTGGTCGATTTCACCGACCCGCACAGTCCGAGCGAGCTCAGCTTCTTCGACGTGGATGCGTTTGGCCCGCAGGTTGTCGGCGTCCACGAGCTCGATGCGACCCGGACGCCTGACGGCCGCTCATTGGCGTTGCTCGCTGCGCCCGGCCTGGAGGTGGCCACAGCGGACGCCGGCGGTCACGGCGGCAAGGGCGATCTGCTGATCGTCGACATCAGCGACCCGGCCCATCCTGTCCTGATCGGCTCCTGGGGAGTGCTGGGCGAGCCGGCGCTGGGCCTGGACTTCTACAGGAGTGTCCGCCGCGGCAACGACGCCCGCACGCTCCTGCACAGCGCCCGCGCCGGCCACGACGGCACCGTCGCCTACCTCTCGTACTGGGACGCCGGCGTGATCGTCCTCGACATCTCAGACCCGTCGAAGCCAAGGTACGTCGGCCGGACGACATACGGGCCGACGGCCGAGGGCAATGCTCACTCTGTCGTCGAGGCCGGCGCGGGACGACTCATAGTCCAGGCCGACGAGGTGGTCAACCCCTTCCAGCTGCGCCTGGTCAGCGACGCGCTCGCCGGTGACCGACCGGCGGCGCCCGGCACCTTCAGCCGGACCATCGGGGCGAGCCCCGGCCAGTCGATGTCGGGTTCCGTCGTCCTCGTTGGCCGCGGCTGTCAGCAGGACCCGTACGTGGCCGATCCCTCGGGGAGTGTCGCGCTGGTCGAGCGCGGCGCCTGCCGGTTCGACGAGAAGGTGGCGCGCGCGCAGCAGGCGGGGGCGGCGGGCGTGATCATCTTCGATGACCAGGCCAACGCAGACGACGTCGGCCCAATGGACGGCAGTCGCCACGTGGTTCTCCCGAACGGAGGTGCCGTCGACATCGCCGTTCCTGCAGTCCTGGTGTCCAGGGCCACCGGGCTTGAGCTGCGGGACGCCGGGTCGCCTGCGATGGCGACCGTTGCGGAGACGTTCACAGGGTGGGGCGACCTGACGCTCTGGGATCTGCGTGACCGCGGCCACCCTGTTGAGGTGGGGGAGTTTGCCACGCCGGAGGCGCGGGACCCAGGGAAGGCCGGCGCGGGCCTGTGGAGCGTGCACAACCCTGAGGTTCGCGGCACGACTCTGTTCGCGTCGTGGTACAGCGACGGCATCCGGGTGATCGACATCACCTACCCCGGGCGGCCGCGCGAGGTTGCCGCCTGGGTCGGGGCGGGTGCGCCGGCCGACGCGCCGCCTATGGCCATCTGGGGGGTGGCAGTCACCGGCAACATCGTGCTCGCGAGCGATCGCAACTTTGGGCTCTACGTTTTAAAGCTCTCCCGCTGAAGGCTTCCTCGGCCCCCTGCCCCGGCTTCGCCGGGTACTCCCCCGACTTCGCGGCGACTTCGCGGGGGAGAGAGTTTCAGTAGGCGGCCAGTCTCCGCATCGCCGCGGCGATCTTTTCCGGGTTGGGTAGGAAGGCCTCCTCCTGGGGGTGGTTGAACGGCATCGCCGGCACGTCCGGGCCGGCCACTCGCATCACGGGCGCGTCGAGGTACTCGAAGCCCTGGTCGGCGACGATCGCCGCGACCTCAGCTCCGAAGCCGCCGGTCAGGTTGTCCTCGTGGACCACCATCGCCCTGGCCGTCTTCTCGACCGACCGCAGGATGGCCGCCCTGTCCAGCGGCTGCAGCGTGCGCAGATCGACCACCTCGGCGCTTATCCCCTCCGCACCAACCGCGTCGGCCGCCTCGAGGCAGGAGTGGACCATCAGGCCCCACGCGAAGCAGCTCAGGTTGGTCCCCTCGCGCCGCACCCTCGCCGGGCCGATCGGTGTGACGAACTCGCCATCAGGCACTTCGCCCTTGATCAGCCGGTAGGCCTTCTTGTGCTCGAAGAACATGACCGGGTCCGGGTCGCGGATCGCGGACTTGAGCAGGCCCTTGGCGTCCTCAGGCGTGCTCGGGATCACCACCTTCAGGCCCGGCACGTGGGCGTAGAAGGCTTCGACAGACTGTGAGTGGTAGAGCCCACCGTGCACCCCCCCGCCGAAGGGCGCGCGGATCACGATGGGGCAGGAGTAGTCACCGTTGGACCGGTACCTGATCCGGGCTGCCTCGCTGACGATCTGGTCGAAGGCGGGATGGATGAAGTCGGCGAACTGGATCTCGGCCACAGGGATCAGCCCGTTGAGGGCGGCCCCAATCGCCACGCCGACGATGCACGACTCGGCGAGCGGCGTGTCCAAGACACGGGCTTCGCCGAACTTCGAATAGATGCCCTCGGTGGCCAGGAAGACTCCACCCTTCTTGCCCACGTCCTCGCCGAGGATCCAGACGCGGTCGTCGCGCTCCATCTCTTCCGTAAGGGCTTCGCGAACGCCTTCAATGAGTGTCTTGACGGCCATCTACGCGCCCTCCGCGAAAACGTTCCTGGCCACATCCACAGGGTCAGGCTCGGGGGCCGACTGGGCTGCCCGCACCGCCTCGTCGACCTCGGCCGTGCACTCCTGTTGCACCTGCTCGTCCGAGGCCTCGTCCAGCACGCGCTCGTCGAGCAGGTAATTCCTGAACCGCTCGATCGGGTCGCGCCGCAGCATCGCCTCCAGCTCCTCCTGCGGGCGGTACCGCCGCTGATCGTCGTCGGACGAGTGGGAGGTGAACCGGGCAACCTTGGCGTCGATCAGGGTGGGCCCCTGCCCTGACCGGGCGCGCTGCGCAGCGGCTCTGGTCGCGTCGTACACGGCGAGCACGTCGCCGCCGTCGACGCTCGCGCCGGCCATTCCGTAGCCCTGGGCGCGGTCTGCAACCGACTCCACGACCATCTGCAGCCGATGGGGCACCGAGATCGCGTAGTCGTTGTCCTGCACGATGCATATGAACGGCAGCCTGTGCACGCCTGCGAAGTTGAGACCCTCGTGCCAGTCGCCCTTCGAGGTGCTGCCTTCGCCCAGGGAGGCGACCGCGACCTCGTCCAGGCCGCGGATCTTGGCCGCGTAGGCGATCCCGACTGCGTGCAGGACCTGGGTCGCAACGGTGCTGGAAGTGGTGACTATGCGAGCCCGCGAGAGGCCGAAGTGGGACGGCATCTGCCGCCCGCCTGAGGTCGGGTCGGTGGCGCGGGCGAAGACGCCCAGCATGAAGTCGCCGGCGGTCATCCCCATCGCGATGCAGAACGCCAGGTCGCGGTAGTACGGCGCCAGCCAGTCGTGGCCGGGACGGAGGGCCGCCGCTGCTCCCACCTGGGCGGCTTCGTGGCCCTGGCCTGATATGACGAAGGGGGCTTTGCCCTGGCGGTTCAGCACCCACATCCGCCGGTCCAGCGCACGAGCGAGGACCATCTGGCGATACATGGCCTTCAACTTCTCGGCCGCCAGGCCGAGCGCATCGTGACGCGGCTGCCGGGCGGTGGTCGTCCGGGCCTGTTCCTCTTCGCTCATCGTGTGCCGATTATGCCGCAGCCGGTTGGCCCGGCCGCCCGCGCGCTCCTTTTCATAGATTGACCGAAATGACTTGGCATGTCCGGGGTCTCCTGACTAGACTTGACAGCCGCGCGGGGGAGGGCAGTCCCATCGGAGGTGATGGCGCCATCTCATTCGCTGCCGAAGTCAAAAGTGAGCTCGCGGGGCTTACCCCCGCCCGTACGTGCTGCCAGCTCAGCGAACTGCTGGGCATCTTCTACGCGTCGAAGGGCAGGGTGATCCGCGCGGGCGACGGCCACGCGGCCTATTTCCCGCTGCTGCGAAACACCGCCGCCCGCAAGGTCGTCCGATTGTCCCGGCTGCTCGGTGGCATCGAGGCCAAGTACCAGGCCGCTCGGAGCGCCAAGCAGATGACGTTCTTCGTCGAGCTGCCACTCCCGCCGGGGCTGGAGCAGCAATTCGGGCTTTCCGCCGCCAAGAGCTGCCCCCAGTCGCTCTGTGATCGCAAGGCGATGCTGCGCGGTCTCTTCATCGGCTGTGGCTCCGTCAATGCTCCCAGCGCGCGCTACCACCTGGAGATGGTGCTCCCGAGCCAGGGTTGGGCGGCTTTGCTGGCGAAGCTGCTCAACGAGCAAGGGGTCCGGGCGGGCGTAACGGAGCGGGCGGGTCACCACCTGCTCTACGTGAAGGATGGCGATGGCATCGTGCGCATGCTGTCGCTCATGGGCGCCTCTCGAGCGGTGATGGAGTTCGAGAACGTCCGTGTCGTGCGCGAGGTCAGTGGCCAGGTCAACCGGCGACTCAACTTCGAAACCGCGAACATCGACAAGACCATCAGCTCGGCCATGCGCCAGGTGGCGGCCATCGAAGAGCTCGAACGCAGCGGCCGCATCGAAGAGCTGTCGACGGCTCTTCGCGAGGTGGCTCGCGCCAGACGGGGTAATCCCGAACTCAATCTGGCCGAGCTGGCGGCGGGGATGCAGCTGTCCAAGTCAGCGGTCAATCACCGGCTGCGGCGCCTGGTGGAGATCGTCGAGGGCGCCGCGGAGTCTGAGGGCGAGCACGTGGCGCCGAACGGCAAGAACGCGAAGGTGCCGGGCGGCCAGGACGGGCAGAACGGCCAGGACGGGCAGCGTTCGCTGACCGCGACCATTCGGGCGGACGAGCCGGGAGAAGCACCCCGAGCCGCTCCGGCTTTCGGGGGCCGGGTGGCGTAGGCTGACTGAGGCCGCGCCTCGGCCGGCGCCGCCTGAAGTCCCTACGATTGAGTCTTTGGGGGCGCTCGAGGCGCCGGCCGAACGCTATCGGAGGCAGTCTGCATGTCAATTCGGGTCGGGATCAACGGGTTCGGGCGTATCGGCCGGAACGTCTTCAGGGCGGCATACCAGCTCAACCGCGACATTGAGGTCGTGGCTGTCAACGACATCGGTGACGCGCCCACCTTCGCCCACCTGCTGAAGCACGACACTGCGCTGGGCACCTTCGAGCCGAGGGTGGAGGCCATCGGCGACGCGATCCACGTGAACGGCCGGGCGGCGACGTTCCTCTCCGTCCGGGACCCGGGCGACCTACCCTGGCGAGCCCTGAACGTCGACATCGTCGTGGAGTCGACAGGGTTGTTCACCGACGCGAAGAAGGCCCGAGTCCACATCGACCGCGCGGGCGCGAAGAAGGTGATCATCTCGGCGCCCGCGACCAATCAGGACTACACGGTCGTGATGGGTGTGAATCACAAGGGGTATGACCCGGACGCCCATCATGTCGTCTCCAACGCCAGCTGCACGACCAACTGCTTCGTGCCGCTGGCCAAGGTCCTGAACGAGAGCTTTGGGATCGAGCGAGGCATGATGACGACCATCCATGCGTACACCTCAGACCAGCGGCTGCAGGACCTGCCCCACAAGGACCTGCGCCGGGCCCGCGCCGCCGCGGACAACATCATCCCGACGTCGACAGGTGCCAACCGTGCTGTGGCGGAGGTGCTGCCCGAGCTGTCAGGTAAGTTCGTGGGCATGGCCTTTCGGGTGCCCGTGCTCGACGTGTCGGTCGTGGACCTCAGCGTCGACCTGCAAAGGGGCGTCACCGTCGACGAGATCAATGCCGCATTCGACGAGGCGGCCAGTGGAGAGCTGAGCGGGATTCTGGCCGTCACCCGCGAGGAGCTGGTGTCGTCGGACTTCAAGAACGACCCCCATTCCTCGATCGTGGACGCCCCCTCGACCCTGACATTGGGGGACCGCTCGGCGAAAGTGATCTCCTGGTACGACAACGAGTGGGGCTACAGCTGCCGCATGGTCGATCTGATCTCCTACATGGCCGAGCGGCTGTAGCCGGATCGAGGACGCCGTGAAGGCTTCGTATGAGTCGCTGGACCTGCGAGGGCAGCGCGTCCTCGTGCGTGAGGACCTGAACGTTCCCATGCAACACGGGTCGATCAGCGACGACACGCGCTTGCGAGCGGCGCTCGGCACGCTCCGCGACCTCTCGCACAGAGGAGCTCGCGTCATCGTCATGTCCCACCTGGGGCGGCCCAACGGCCGGCCGGTCCCAGAGCTCTCGCTGCGGCCGGTTGCTGACCGCCTGGGCCGGCTCCTCGGCCACCCGGTCGCCTTTGCCACAGACTGCGTGGGCCAGGCGGCCAACGCGGCGGTCGAGCGCATGAGTGAAGGCGACGTGCTGCTGCTCGAGAACGTCCGGTTCCACGCTGGAGATGAGGAAAACGACAGGTACTTTGCTCGCGAGCTTGCGGCCCTGGGCGACGTATACGTCAACGACGCGTTCGCCGCGTCGCACCGCGCACACGCCTCGGTCGTGGGGGTGGCGGAGCACCTGCCGAGCTACGCCGGTTTGCTGATGATCGCGGAGCTGGAGGCGCTGCACCGGGCGCTCGACGAGCCGCGCCGGCCGCTCGTCGCCATCGTCGGCGGGGCCAAGGTCTCGACCAAAGCCGGCGTGCTGCACTTTCTACTGCCGAAGGTGGACGCGCTCCTGCTCGGCGGTGCCATGGCCAACACCTTCTTCAAGGCAGCGGGAAAGGAGGTCGGAGCCAGTCTGGTGGAGGACCAGGCACTCGACACTGCCCGGGCGGTGGAGCGAGAGGGCGGTGGCAAGCTGGTGCTGCCGATCGACGCGGTCTGCGCACGGGCCGTGGAGCCGGGCCAGGAGACCGTGGTACGTCCTGTCGATGGTGTCGACGACGGCTGGATGATCGTGGACGCCGGCCCTGCCACCGTCCGGCGCTTCGCCGAGCGGTTGCAAGACGCCGGCACCGTAATCTGGAATGGTCCGGTCGGCGTGTTCGAGGTCCCGGAGTTCAGTGAGGGCACGCGTGCGGTGGGCGAGGCCGTGGCTGCGTCCGGTGGGTACTCGCTCGTCGGAGGCGGCGACACCGCCGCGGCGGTGGAGGCGCTGGGGCTCGCCGGGCGCTTCTCACACGTCTCGACCGGGGGTGGAGCCACACTCGAGTACATGGAAGGTCGCGAGCTTCCTGGCGTTGCCGTGCTGCGGGATCAGCGCTGATGCCGGGCACGGCTCGCCGGCCGCTGCTGGCCGGCAACTGGAAGATGAACCCTTTGAGCGCGGCAGAAGCGATCGACCTGGCGCGCGCGGTCACGCCTGCGGTGCGTCAGCATGCCTCAGTTCTCGACGTCGCGTTGTTTCCGCCCTTTCCCTGGCTGCGTCCTGTCTGGGATGCGGTGCAGGGCACCGAGGTCGAACTCGGCGGCCAGGACTGCTTCTGGGAGCGAGCTGGTGCGTTCACGGGCGAGGTCTCGGCGGCCATGCTCGCCGGCTGGTGTCGGTGGGTCATCGTCGGTCATTCGGAACGGCGCGCGCTGGGGGAGACCGACGAGGACGTGGCTCGAAAGGCGGCGGCAGCCCTGGAGGCGGGCCTCCGCGTGATCGTCTGCGTCGGTGAGAGCGAGGCCCAGTTCGTCGCCGGCCAGACCGCCGAGGTGGTGAGGCGCCAGGTCGCGGAGGCGCTGAAGCCGCTGGCCGCATCCAGCTCGGAGCGGCTGGTCGTGGCGTACGAGCCTATATGGGCCATTGGGACGGGCCGGAACGCCGATCCGTCGCACGCCGATGGCACGATGGGGGTGATCCGGCAGTTTCTAGGGCAGGCGTTCGACGCCGGCGGGGACGCGATCCGCGTCCTCTACGGCGGCAGTGTCAACGCGGCCAACGTCGCCTCCTACGTCGAGCTGGACGGATGCGACGGCAGCCTGGTCGGCGGCGCCAGCCTCAAGGCCGAGGAATTCTCGAGGATGATCGCGGCCGTGGCGGCTGTGTCGTGGAGCCCGGCTGCGTGACCGCCCGTCTGATCCTCCTGCGACATGGCGAGAGCGAGTGGAACGCCCTGGATCTGTTCACAGGCTGGGTCGACGTCGGGCTGAGCGACAAAGGCCGGGCTGAGGCCGTGCGAGCGGGCGAGCTCTTGCGACATCGTCGCCTGCTGCCGGACATGCTTCACACCTCGGTGCTGCGGCGGGCCATCCAGACCTCCGACATCTCACTGGACGTCTGCGACCGGCACTGGATCCCGGCGCGCCGATCCTGGCGCCTCAACGAGCGGCACTACGGCGCGCTCCAGGGCAGGAGCAAACGGCAGACCCGAGAACGATATGGCGATGAGCAGTTCGTGCTCTGGCGCCGCTCCTACGACACGCCACCGCCTCCGTTGGAAGGTGAGGCCCTGGAGGCCGAGGCCCGGGACCCCCGCTACGCCGTCATCCCGGACGAGCTGCGCCCACGCACCGAGTGCCTGAAGGACGTGCTGGTCAGGCTGATGCCCTACTGGTACGACGCCATCGTCCCCGACCTGCACGACCGCCGGCTGGTGCTGGTCTCGGCGCATGGGAACTCGCTGCGGGCGCTGGTCAAACACCTGGACGGGATCTCGGACTCGGAGATCGTCGGCCTCAACATCCCGACGGGGGTCCCGCTGCTGTACGAGCTCGGCGCGGACCTCAGGCCGCTGCGGCGCGGCGGCGAGTATCTCGACCCTGAGGCCGCCGCGGCCTCGATCGAGGCGGTCAGAAATCAGGGTCGCGGCTGACGTGACCTCCGCGACCCGAAAGAGTAGGTTTGACCTTTAAGGAGGTTTGTTGAATGGCGTTTACATTGCCCCCGCTGCCGTACAGCACGAGCGCGCTGGAACCGTACATCGACGCACAGACGATGGAGATACACCACGACCGCCACCACGCCACGTACGTCACCAACCTGAACGGTGCGGTCGAGAAGCATCCCGAGCTGGGCGACCGGACGATCGAGGCGCTGCTGAGCGACCTCGCCGCGGTGCCTGAGGACGTGCGCACCGTCGTGCGCAACAACGGTGGCGGCCACTACAACCACTCGATCTTCTGGGAGATCATGGGACCGAATGGCGGTGCCGATCCTACCGGCGACATCGCCGGCGCGATTGCCGAGGCCTTCGGGGACTTCTCGAGCTTCAAGGACGCCCTGAGCAAGGCGGCCGTGGGCCAGTTTGGCAGCGGCTGGGGTTGGGCGTACCTGTCCGGCGGCAAGCTGACGGTGAAGGGCTTCCCCAACCAGGACAACCCCATCATGGATGGCGGCGTGCCGATCCTAGGGGTGGACGTCTGGGAGCACGCCTACTACCTCAAGTACCAGAACAAGCGAGCGGACTATGTCGCGGCCTGGTGGAACACGCTGAACTGGAGCGCCATCAACACGCGCCTGGCAGCAGCGCGGATCGCAGCCCGCTAACTGCTCGAGAGCTGGTCGACGGGAGGGGCGCTCCCAGCGCCCTTCCCGCTAGACTCTTCACCGTCCCATGGACAAGGTTCGCAACGCGCTCGTGATCCTGGAAGTGGTGGTGGCCGTCATGCTGATGGCGGGAGTGCTGCTCCAGACACCGAAAGCAACCGGATTGGGGGGGACCATCGGAGGCGGCGACGGCGGGCTGGGCGGCGGGTACCGCACCCGGCGCGGCCTTGAGCGCCAGCTCTACTACACGACGTGGGTGCTGGCCTCCGTCTTCTTGATCACATCTGTCGCCAACATCTGGTTCCAGACCCACCGGTAGCGTGGGCAGCCGACGTCGGGTGTGGGGGACTCTGGTCCTTGCCGCCCTCTTTCTGCTGACCGGCTGCACCGTCAACACGGCCCTGCCGATCGCCCGGACCGGGCCCGTGCCGGGTGGCCAGGTCGTGGAAGCGATCACGGGCTCACCCGGCCCACTCAACCCGCTCTTCGAGCAGGAGGAGAACGCCAGGGACATCGATACGCTGATCTACCAGGGCCTGACGACTCTGGACAAGAATCAGAAGGTCGTGGGGCTGCTTGCCGCCGGCTGGACCATCGGGGACAACGGCCTCAGCTATACCTTCAACCTGCGCTCTAATGTGCGCTGGGCCGACGGCAAGCCGTTCACCGCAGACGACGTGATGTTCACGTACGGCATCCTCCAGAGTCCGGACTACCAGGAGCCGACACAGCAGAACTGGAAGCAGCTGAAGGTCGAAGAGGTCGGCAAGTTGCAGGTCAAGTTCACGCTCAAGTCCCAGTGGGCCGGCTTCGCGCTCGCGATGCGACACGGCATCATCGCCAAACACCTGTTCCAGGATGTCCGGGTCGCTGACATGGCGGCTTCGCAGTACAGCGGCGCCAGAGCGATCGGGACGGGGCCCTTCAAAGTTGGCTCGATCACGTCGGATCGCCATCAGGTCACGCTCGACCGGAACCCATATGCTCGGCCCAAGCCGTATCTCGACAACTTCGTGTTCCGCAGCTACCCCTTGCTGGACGACGCCGTGGACGCCGTGTCTCGAGGTGAGGCGGACATGGCGGGGGAGCTGGCCCTGCAGGCCGCCTCGGCGCTCGCCAGGCGCCCGGACCTGGTCCTGGTGCAGGTCCGGACGTTCATCGTCGCGACGGTGCTGTTCAACCTGACTCCCGACCTCGCCGTGTACTTCAACCCGCCCTCGGTCCGCCAGGCCCTGAACCAGGCCATCGACCGCAAGAAGATCGTGCGCGACGTGCTCGAAGGCCGGGCGGACCCCGCGCCTGGCCCGATCCCACCGAGCGACTGGGCGTTCTCAAAGCCGGCGGCCGAGAAGCTGTCGTACGACCAGGTTCAGGCTCAGAAGGCGCTGCAGGCGGCGGGCTGGACGATGAACCTGCAGACCGGCATTCTCAGCAGGGCGGGCCGCGAATTCTCAGTCACGCTCGTGACGACCGACGCTTACCCGTTCCGCCAGGTCGCGGAGGAGGTGAGAGCACAGCTGCGACTGATCGGCGTCCAGGTGAAGCTGGCCCCCTCTGTACCCGCCTCCGTGCTGGTTAGCAAGTACCTGATCGGCAGGCAGTACCAGATGGCCCTGACCGTACTCGACGGCGGCGCCGACCCGGACCAATCCACCTTCTGGCACTCTGGTCAGTCTCCGGACACGATCAATTTCGCCGTCGAGCGGCTGCCCAAGCAGGCCCTGATCGACAAGGACCTCGAGGACGGCGTCGCGAATACCGACGTCACCACGAGGCGCTCGAAGTACGAGGACTTCCAGCAGCTGATGTCCGATGCGGCACCGGCGATCTTCCTCTTCGAACCCCACTACACCTATGTCGTCTCGAAGAGGGTGAGGGGCCTGCACACTAACCCCGTGATCGACCCGGGTGACCGCTTCGAGTACGTGAGCGACTGGTACGTGACCACGCAGGTCGGCTGACCTGCGTCGTCGTGTCGAAGAGGGTGAGGGGCCTGCACACGAACCCTGTGATCGACCCGGGTGACCGCTTCGAGTACGTGAGCGACTGGTACGTGACCACGCAGGTCGGCTGACCTGCGTCGTCGTCTCGAAGAGGGTGAGGGGCCTGCACACGAACCCCGTGATCGACCCGGGTGACCGCTTCGAGTACGTGAGCGACTGGTACGTGACGACGCAGGTCGGCTGACCTGCCGCCAGTTAGCGCGCCCGCGCGGCCAATAGACTGTCACCGAGATGAGCGCCACCAGAACCGGCTATGCGACGACGTCGGAGCGCGGGCTGCGGTGGGAGTCGGTGCCCATGCGCCTCTGGCAAAAGGCCAAGCGACTGGGCACGTGGGATCCCGCCGACATCGACTTCGACCGTGACCGCGAGCACTGGGCGCGCTTCAACCCGCTGGAGCGCGAATTCATCCTGCGCACGCTGGCGCTGTTCCAGGCCGGGGAGGAGGCGGTCACGCTGGACCTGCTGCCGCTGATCGAGACCGTCGCCGATGAGGGGCGGATCGAGGAGGAGATGTACCTGACCTCCTTCCTGTGGGAGGAGGCCAAGCACGTTGAGTTCTTCCGGCGCTGGCTGGATCAGGTCGCCGAAGCACGCCGCGACCTCGGGGGTTACGTCACGCCCAGCTACGCGCACCTCTTCGAGGAGGAGCTTCCGAGGTCGATGAGAGCGCTGCGGACCGACCACTCTGGAGAGGCGCAGATCAGAGCGGCGACCACCTACAACATGATCATCGAGGGCGTGCTGGCTGAGACGGGCTACCATGGCTTCCGCGAGTCACTGCAGGCGAACAGCATGCTGCCTGGCCTGCTGCAGGGGATCACCCTTGTCGCCCGGGATGAGAGCCGCCACATCCGCTACGGCATCTACCTCCTCAACCGGCTGATCGCCGAGACGCCCCACGGCTGGGACGTGATGAACGCCCGCATGAACGAGCTGCTCGGGCCGGCGATGGGCGTTGTGTCCGAGTTCTGGGAGCACTTCGACCCCGACCAGGGCCCGTTTGGCCAGAACATGGAGAAGTTCCTGGCCTTCGCCAGCACTCAGTTCGACAAGCGGATGAAGGTGCTGGAGCGGGACAGAGGCAAGGGACTGGCTGAGATCGAGCAGGCCACGCTGGCGGACATCGTGGCCGAGGCGGAGCCGGCCGCGGCCGGCATTTGAGACACGGGAGAGCCGATGGACCTGGGATTGAAGGACACCCGAGCTTTGGTTACCGCCGCGAGTAAGGGATTGGGGCGGGCCTGCGCCGCGGCTCTCGTCGCCGAGGGGGCGCGCGTCTTCATCGTCTCGCGAGACGAAGCGCGGCTGAGCGAAACCCAGCAGGAGATCGGAGCAGTCGGCCACCTGGCGGTCGACCTCGCACAGCCGGGGTCGCCTGAGAAGGCCGTCGCGGCCGCGCTCGCATCGCTGGGTGGCCTCGACGTCCTGGTGTGCAACGCGGGCGGTCCGCCGCCCGGGACCTTCGAGTCAACGCCGGTGGAGGCGTGGGAGAGCGGCTACCACCTCACCCTGATGAGCACCGTGCGGCTGACCAAGGCTGCGTTGCCGGCACTCAAGGAGTCGGGCCGTGGCCGGATCGTGAACATCACTTCGATCTCCGTCCGTCAGCCGATCCCGAACATCCTGCTCTCAAACGCCTTCCGGTCTGCGGTGACCGCGATGGCCAAGACGCTGTCGGCCGAGGTGGCGTCGTTCGGAGTCACGGTCAACAACCTGGCGCCGGGGACGATCCTGACCGATCGCATGTATCAGCTCTACAGCGGCAACCTGGAGGACGTCGCCAGGGGCATCCCGGCCGGTCGCATCGGCAATCCGCCAGAGTTTGGGGCTGTCTGCGCGTTCCTCTGTTCTCGACAGGCCGGCTACATCACGGGACAGACGATCGGAGTCGACGGCGGGGCGCTCAGAGGGGTTCACTGAGGCCATGGGGATTCGATTCGCGGGGCGGATGGAGCGGCTGGGCACCGAAGGCGCCTTTGAGGTCCTGGCAAGGGCTCGAGCGCTCGAGGCGACAGGCAAACACGTCGTGCATCTGGAGATCGGTGAGCCGGACTTCGCCACGCCGGACAACATCACGGAGGCGGCGATTGGCGCGATGCACGCCGGATACACGCACTACACGCCTGCAGGCGGGATCATGGAGGTCCGCGAGGCGGTCGCGCGCTTTGCGGCGAGGCAGTTGGGGGTGGACATTGAGCCGACCGAGGTGGTGCTCGTGCCCGGCTCGAAGAACGTGTTGCACTTCGTCCTGCTGGCGTGTGTCGAGCCAGGCGAAGAGGTGATCTACCCGGACCCCGGCTACCCGATCTATGCGTCACTCGTCAGCTTCGTGGGAGCCGTGCCCGTCCCGGTGCGACTCCGCGAGGACCGGGGCTTCCGGATGGACCTCGACGAGCTGGGCGGACTGGTCACGCCGCGGACGCGGCTCCTCATCCTGAACTCGCCGCAGAACCCCACCGGTGGGGTGCTGACCCGCGAGGACGTCGAGTTCATCGCCGGCCTGGCAGTGGACCGGAACCTCCTCGTGATCTCGGACGAGATCTATTCCCAGATCATTTACGGCGCCGAACACGTCTCGATCCTCTCGATGCCGGGGCTGAAAGAACGGACCGTCCTGATGGACGGCATGTCCAAGGCGTACGCGATGTGCGGCTGGCGTCTGGGCTACGGCGTCGCTCCTCGGGAGCTCGCGGCTCGAATGGAAGCGCTGATGATCAACACGTCGTCGTGCGCGGCCGCGTTCAGCCAGATGGCCGCGGTGGAGGCGCTGGAGTCGCCCGAGTCCGAGGCCGCCGTCCAGCGGATGGTCGCCAAGTTTCGCGCCAGGCGGGACCTGGTGGTGGAGGGCTTGAACGCGATGCCGGGCGTGCGGTGTCAGGTCCCGCAGGGCGCCTTCTATGCGTTTCCGAACGTCGAGGGCACAGGCCTGGACGAGCAGCGCCTGGCCGAAGACCTTCTGATGACGGCGGGTGTGGCGCTGCTGCCGGGAACTGCCTTTGGAGCGGGGGGAGCGGGCTTTCTGCGGGTGGCCTACACCCAGGCGGAGGCCGACCTGCAGGTCGGCCTGGAGCGGATGGGCAACCACCTGGCCGACCGGGTGGCAGTGCGATAGCAGGACTCTCCCCCGCGAAGTCGTCGACTGCGCGAGGGAGAGAATACCCGCCCTTCAGTCGGGGATGTAGTCCCGCCGTAGCCCCAGACGGTCGGGGATGTGCAGCTGGACCATCTTGGCCGCCACGCCGATCGGCACACGCGGTCGCAACAACGAGACGCTCACCATGACCACAAACGCGATCGGGATCGTCACGATCGCGGGCTGGGCGAGGATGACCGCCAGGGCCGAGTTGCGCGTGAGCACGTCGGCCAGGGAGGGAGAGGCCGCAGCCAGCATCGTCGTCACGATGGCGAGCGTGGCGGCGATCCCGCCGATCGCGGTGCCGAGCGCTGCGCCGGCGGTGGTCAGGCCCCGCCACCAGATGCCCAGCACCAGCAGCGGGAAGAAGGAGCTGGCCGCAATCGCAAACGCCCAGCCGACTAGCACGCTGATGTCGAAGTTCTCGACCAGGAGGCCCAGCAGCGCGGCGGCCACCCCGGCCGCCACCGCGCCGATCTTGAAGGCTCGGTTGCGCTGAGGCCCCGTCGCTGCCGGCCGCAGCCACCGGCCGTACACGTCGTGGCCGAGCCCACCGGCGAGTGAGATGAGGAGGCCGCTCAGCGTGGCGGCGAAGGCGGCGAACGCGCCTGCTGCCGTGACGGCCGTCAGCGCGTCACCCACCAGCGGCGTCGGGATCAGGCGGGGCAGCAGCAGCACGACCGAGTCGGTGAGGTCACCCGTGTACAGCTGCGGCGCCTGCACCCGGCCTATCACCCCGTAGAGCGGCGGCCAGAGGTAGAAGACGCCGACCAGCACGAGCACCAGCGAGGCGGTGCGGCGCGCTGCGCTTGCGTCCGGGTTGGTGTAGAAGCGGACCAGGATGTGGGGTAGGCCCATCGTCCCGCAGAGGATGCCGACGATCAGCGAGTAGGTGAAGAGCAGCGGCTGACCGCTACCGCCCGCCAACGGCCCGAACGGTCGCAGCCAGCTCGAGGTCGGGCTCAGCGGCGTGGCGGCGCCGTAGGGCACCGGCTCTCCGGCCGGCAGACTGACGTCCGCGGACTGTTCCCAGCGGACCCGACCCGCCGGCAGCACACCGCCTGAATCAAGCGTGACCAGTTGGTCTCGGTACGGCGGCGGCGTCGCCTGCGGTGCGCCGACGTAGACCGGCTGGGGCGCCGGCTCTGCCGAAGCCAGCCGGACGCGCGTGGGGTGGTCGACCTGGACGGCAACCGACCGGGTGACCCGCCACTCTTCGCCCTGGGAGACATGCACCGTCGTCCCGTTGGGCAGCGTGGCCGACTGGTGCGCAGTCACAGCCGAGAACACACTGCCGGGGGTGCCGAAGTGGATGAGCAACACGAAGACCGGCACGCTGATGGCGAAGAGCTTGACCATGAACTGCATCGCCTGGACGAGCGTCACTCCGCGCATGCCGCCAGCCACGACGATGGTGACGACGACGACCGCCATCACGACCACGCCCACGACGTAAGGAACGCTCGCCGCACTGGCGACGGTGATGCCTGCCGCCTTCATCTGAGGCAGCGTGTAGAAGAGGCCGATGACGATGACCAGTCCGACAGCAAGCCGCCGGAACGCGGGGCTGTTGAAACGCCCCTCCGCGAAGTCGGGGATCGTGTATGCACCGAAGCGCCGGAGCGGACCGGCGATGAAGACCAGGAGCACGAGGTAGCCGGCGGCATAGCCGACCGGATACCACAGGACGTCGTAGCCGAACTTCATGACCAGGCCGGCGACGCCCAGGAACGACGCTGCACTCAGGTACTCCCCACCGATGGCCGCCGCGTTGGCCGGCGGTGGCACGGCCCTGGCCGCTACCAGGAGATCTGAGGTGGTCCGGGCAAAACGGCGGGCGAACACGCCGACGCCCACCGTGGCCACGAGCATCGCAAGGAGCCCCGCGACTGCGGCAGGGGAGGTCATTCGAGCAGATCGCTGAACTCGTCGTCGATACCGTCGGCCTTCCGCACGTAGTAGAGGCCGAGGGCGATCAGAACGGGGTAGGAGGCGACACCAAGCACCAACCAGGGCAGCGGGATCCCAAGGATGTGGAGGTCGGCGTAGCCCGGCCATACCCAGGCGACTAACGGCTGCATCCCCAGGATCACCGCCAGGGTTGCGGCTACTCGAAGGCTCAGCGACAGCTGACGACGCATGAGGGCGCTCAGGAAGATCTCGCCAACTGGCGTCTGTTCCTCGAGCTCGCGAAGCCCTCCGGAGTGCCGATCGATCGCCACGACTAGAGGCGAATGGCCGACTTCAAGTCGGCCGCGTGGCGGCGTGAGACGGGAACTGTCAGGTCGCCCAGGCCACTCAACTTCAGGAGATACGTGCCGTTGAAGAAGGTCTGGATGCTCGAGACATGGTTCAGGTTGACGAGGTATCCCCGGTGGACCCGTAGGAAGCCGTGCGCCAGGAGCCGGCGCTCCAGCTCGTGGAGCGGCTGGCGCACGTGATAGCGGCCCTCTGGCGTGAGAACGCTCGCCCCTTCGTCACCGGCGAGGGCCACTCGGACATCGCTGATCGGCAGCAACCGGATCTGTCCGCGGGCGGTGACCGCGATGCGGTCGTCCAGCGCGGGTGAACCGGTCTGTGGCTCGGTCAGCGGCCGCGCTCGGGTCAGCCGCCCAATCGTCACCCCCAGGCGTTCTGGCCGTACCGGCTTCAGCAGGTAGTCGACCGCGGCCAGGCCGAAGGCCTCGACTGCGTGATCCTCGTACGCCGTGACGAAAACAACCTTCGGTGCTCGGGCCAGTCCGCCGATCACGCGCGCCAGGGTCAGCCCATCAAGGTGAGGCATGCGCACGTCGACGAAGACCGCGTCGAAGACCGTGCGGCTGAGAAGGTCCAGACATTCACTTGCGCTCGCCGCCAGGACGACCCTGCTGATCGGCCCCTGCTGCCGCAGCAAGAACGCCAGCTCGTCTCGCGCTGGAGCTTCGTCGTCAACGACCAGAACGTCCAGGTGCTGCTGGCTCATGACGCCCGCACACCTGGCCGGTATTTGGGCACACGCACCCGCACCGTAGTGCCCGCGCCCGGGCGTGACTGGATTGACAGCCCGAAGGCGGTCCCGAATGCGTGACGCAGGCGGCGATCGATATTGGCCAGCGCGCCTGTTCCGGCCAGTGCCGTCTCAGCCTTCTCCGTGGCCCCGAACCCCGCACCGTCGTCCTGGACGACGATCAGGCACTCATCGTCTTCGTCCTCAGCTCGGATCGTGATCGTCCCTCCCTCGCGCTCGACCTCGATGCCGTGCACGACCGCGTTCTCGACGAGGGGCTGAATCACCAGGGTGGGCACTGTCGCATTCAGCACCTCCGGCTCGACGTTGAGTTTGACGCGCAGCCGCTCGCCGAGCCTGGCTTGCTCCAGCTGCAGGTACTGGCGGACGTAGATCAGCTCGTCGGCCAGCGTCGCGAACTCACCCTGCGGCCCTCGAAAGGCCCGGCGGGTGAAGTCAGCGAATTCCAGGAGCAGCTCGCGGGCTCGATCGGGGTCGGTCCGGATGAAGGCCGCGATTGCGTTCAGCGCGTTGTAGATGAAGTGGGGCGAGATCTGCGCGCGAAGGGCGCGCAGCTCGCTGCGTTCGAGAGCCACGCGCTGCTGGTCGGCCTCCTGCAGACGCAGCTGGGCCGCAAGCAGCTCGGCCAGGTCCGAGGCGATCCGCAGCGCGGCCGGTCCCGGGGTCTGGGTGTGATAGGTGACCAATGCGGCCACAGGGCGCTCGCCGACGATCAGCGGCGCAACCACTCCGGAGCGGACCTCACACTCTGGGGGCGGCACCCGCATCGTGCCGGCATACCGCCGACGGTGGTGCAACTGCACCAGCTTCAGCCGGCCCCCGGCAAGAGCCTGCAGCACGATGCGGGCCTCGCTTTCCAGGTGCTGACGGTGGCCGTCCCCGCCTGCCGACCTGGCCGGATGGTAGTCGAGGACGCCGTGCTCGTCGTACAGGGCGACAGCCGCGGCGCCCGCCTGTTCGGCCACCGACGGGAGCACCTTGCTGGCGCTCGAGGCGCTCAGGCCACGTCGCAGAATGCTCAGGGCGGTGGTGGCGAAGGCGAGGGTTCGCAGTGTGGCGCGCTGCTCGAGAGTGCCGAAGCCGCGTCGCTGGCGCCGCAGGAGCAGGTACACGAAGAGAGCGGCCAGGCCCGTGAGTCCCGCTTCCGCACTCACCACAGCCTCCCACCTCATGCGGCTGATGATCCGCGAATCGACGGCGTCTGGCAACCAGAGGCGGCCTCTGTGCAGCTCCAACACCGCTCAACCCTTGATTGACCACCGTTTGGCGGTCTTGATCGACCGTTCGCGGACAACCCCTGGTAGTAGGCGCTCAGCCGTCGTATTACAACGCGGTGAGAGTTGGCGACGCCTCTCGTCGCCCCGACTTCGTGGAGGAGGAATCAATGGCTGAAGAACGATCGGCACCGTCGGTCGCGGACCCTGGCCCACTTGGCCTTGGCGCGTTTGCACTCACGACATTCGTCTTGAGCATGCACAACGCGTTCGGAGGAGGCAGGACGCCGCTGCTCGCCTTTTTCGGCTACGCCATCTTCTATGGCGGGCTGGCCCAGTTCGTGGCGGGCATGTGGGAGTACCGCAGAAACAACGTGTTTGCTGCGACGGCGTTTGCGACGTACGGCGGCTTCTGGATGGGCCTGGCCGCGTTCGTCGCGCTCGTGGTGTTCGGCAAGGTCGCCGCAGCAGACGTCGCGCCGTCACTGGCGTGGATCCTGTTCGCCTTTGCGGTCTTCAACACCTACATGATGTTCTGGAGCGCCCGCATCAACATGGCGGTATTCCTGGTCTTCCTGACCCTGGAAGCGACCGAGATCCTGCTCTTCATCGGCAACCTGGCCGGCAATGCGGCAGGGAGCGGCGTGGTCCAGATCGGCGGGCTCGTCGGCATCCTGACCGCTGCGGTTGCCTGGTACGCATCCGCGGCCGGGGTGGTGAACAACATGTCGGAGACCCCCGTGCTCCCGGTGGGAAGCCCACTCTGGGGCGGACCGGCAGGCGCGCGAGCTGGCGCTGCCGTGACGAGGGAGGCGTAGGCGACCGGCAGCACAGGACCGTTCAGGAGCACGCCTGTGTCATAACAGCTCGCCGGCCATGCCATCGAGACGCTCTTTCAGGAGGAGCGGCGATTTCCACCGCTGGGGGCGGCGGGCGAGGAGGAGTCTTAACGGGGAGGGGCTTCGAGCCCCTCCCCGCCGTCACGCGACGACTCCGGCTCTGGGGAAGGTCAGTCCCAGCCCGGCGGGCGCTGGAAGCCGAAGCCAGGCGCCGCCTCCAGCTGTTCGGCCAGGTCGAGCAGGTCCCACTCCTGCCGGTAGTGGCCGACGATCTGGACGCCGACCGGAAGGCCGTCGTGCAGCCCGGCCGGCAGGCTTACCGCGGGCAAGCCGGCGAAGCTGACGGGCAGCACGAACTGGGTGTACTCGCACCACGCGTCCTCCAGAAAAGCGGGCACGTCACCGATCGGCATGGGCAGCCGGCCCAGGGTGGGGGTCAGGATGGCGTCGTACTGCTCCTCGATGCGGTGCAGCAGCCGAGCTGCGCTCAGGCCGCTGGTGAACGCGTCGAGGTACTGCTCGACCGCGAAGCCGCGGCCACGAGCGATCAGGTGGCCGACGGCCTCACCGTACTCGCCGGGATCGCCCGGCATGTTCGAGAGGCTGACGGGGCGCACGACTTGATAGGCGCGCGCCACCGGCATCGGATCCCACAACGCCGGCTCGACGCGGTGGCCGGCGCCCTCGAGCGCTGCCATCGCTCTGTCGCAGGCGGCCGTACAGGCGGGGTCGACGGCGATCGGCGTGGCCCGCACCACGGCGATGCGCAGGGCTCGTGGCTCGCTCGCGGCCGGGGCAGCCTGGCCCGTCATTATTGCCAGGGCAAGCCTCAGGTCCGCCACCGACCGGGTCAGTGGGCCGCGGCAGCTGAGACGGATGGGGCTTGGGACCTCGGTCGGCACCACGTCCGGCGACGGCCGCAGCCCGGCCACGCCGCAGCATGAGGCCGGAATCCGGATGGACCCGCCCATGTCGTCGCCGAAAGCGATCGTGCAGAGGCCTGCGGCGACAGCCGCTGCGCTGCCCCCGCTGGAGCCACCCGGGGTCCAGCCAGGTCGCCAGGGGTTCTGGGTCGCCGGGAACAGGTCGTTGACGGTGCCGACCGAGGCTGCCAGCTCGGGTGTGTTTGTCTTGCCCACGATGGCCGCTCCAGCCGCACGGGCATTGGTGACCACGATGGCGTCGAACTCCGCCACACGGTCGCGCCATTTGCGCGAGCCCCAGGTCCAGGGCATACCGGCGACGGGCTGCGTGTCCTTGACTCCGATGGTGACGGCGCCCAGCGGTCCGCCGCCCGCAGATGGGTCATCGTTCACGTGAGTGAACGCAGCCAGGCGCGGGTTCAGCCGCCGGATCCTCTCGACGTGGCAGTCGACCACGTCCTGACGGTCCAGTTCGCCGGTGTGCACCGCCCGAGCAATCTCCGCGGCTGTCAGCCAGGCAACGCCGTCCCGGTCCATTCGGTGATTATTCTCCGCATATGCCGATCACGTGGACAGGACGGCCGGAAGCCGACAAGCTGCTCGACACCGATCCGCTGGCGCTGCTGATCGGGCTGGTCCTGGACCAGCAGGTCAAGATCGAAAAGGCGTTCAGCGGGCCCTACGACCTCAAGCAGCGCCTGGGCCGCCTCGACGCGGGCGAGATCGCCAGCATGGACCCGGGCCGGCTGGATGCCGTCTTCCGAGAGCGGCCGGCGCTGCATCGCTTTCCGGGCAATATGGCACGGCGCGTGCAACAGCTTTGCCGGGTGATCGCCGAGGAGTACGGCGGTGACGCCGGAGCAGTCTGGCGCGATGTACGTGACGGCGCCGAATTGGCGCGCCGGATCTCAGCGCTGCCCGGCTTTGGAGAGCAGAAGACGCTGATCACGGTCGCCGTTCTGGCCAAGAAGTACGGCGTGCAGCCTCCAGGCTGGGAGGCGCACGCGGCACAGTGGCACACGGTGGCGGATGTCGACTCGCCCGAGTCGATGGTCAAGGCACGCGAGGTCAAGCGCCAGATGAAGGCCGAGGGCAAGGCCTGACCCCGGACCTGCGGGCCCGGCTTGAGGGCGTTGTGCGCGGGGACGCGGCGTTCATGGCCTGGCTCGAGGCTGCTCGCGCGTGCTGTCCGCCGGAGTGGGCAATCGGCGCGGGTGCCCTGCGCAACCTGGTCTGGGACCACCTGACCGGGCTTCGCAACCCGCCGGCCGACGTGGACGTCGCCTTCTTCGGTGGCGCCAGCGAGGCTGAGGTGGAGGCGTGCCTTCGTGGCCGGCTGCGCGCCGTGCCCTGGCAAGCCAAAGATCAGGCGCTGGTCCACACCTGGTACGAGGACGTCTTCGGCTACCCGGTCGAGCCGCTGACCTCCCTGGACGAGGCGATAGCGACTTGGCCGGAGACATGCACCAGCGTGGCGGTCCGTCTGCGCCCGGACCGTGAGTTGGACGTGATTGCTCCGTGCGGCCTGGACGACCTGTTCGGAAGGGTGGTGCGGCGCAACCCACGGCGGGTGACGGTCGACCGGTACCGCCGCCGCCTGGCCGAGAAGCGCATTACCGAGCGCTGGCCAGGGGTCACGGTGGTCGACGGCTAGCGGCGTCGCCCGGTAGGGCTTCAAAGGGGACATTGGCGCGGAAGTCTGCTATCAACGCCCGCTCAGGGCGGACTTTGCCGCACATGTCCGCTCTGAGCTGTGGCTGATGGCGTCGGGGTGCGCAATCGAGAAGGCGTCCTCGCAGGGCGGCTGGCTTCTCCGCTTCACGAGCTCCGACGTCTACCGGAGGCCCGAGCGGCTGGTGGCCGGGGTGCGGCAAGCGCTCATGCCAGACCGCCGAGTCCGCGTAAAGCGGACGGTGTTGCCGAAGTCCCCTATGAACGCTCGCTGAAAGCGGACTTTGCTGCACATGTCCGCTCTCAAGCGGGGCGCGACTGGCTGGACCTGCGGGTCAGGCCTGGTACTGCCGCAGCAAGTCGGCGAGCTGGATCGCGTTCGTTGTGCCGTAGTTCCCAGAGCAGTTGTTCATCAGCGCATGCGCCTCCTTGGTCGAGCGCGCTGCCTCTGCGATTCTTGGTGCCCAGTCGGCCAGCTCGTCCTCGTCGTAGAGGTACCGGAACCGCTCGCTGGGAGTGATGTTCGGCTTCTCCCAAGTGTCCGTGCGGTGGCCGTGGAAGCGGAATACGGCAAGCTCGGGCGAGGTGACGGCGGCAACAGGCGGGACCGAGCTCTTGAATCCCTGAGGCTCGTCGACAATCACGTAGGGAACCTGGTTCTCGGTCAGAAATCGCAGCGTTCGTTCTGCGTTCTTTTCGTTGAACCACGACCCGTGCCGGAATTCGACGGTGAGGAGGATGTCGCCCAGGCGCTGCTTCGCGTCCAGGATCTGGTCCCGCGCTTCGTTGGACGGAAAGACCCACCTCGGGAACTGCAGGAATACCGCCCCCAGCTTTCCAGTCTCCTTCAGCGGCTGGACCCCCTCGAGGAACGCCGTCCACAGCTGGTCCTGCAGCTCACCCGGCAGGTCCTTCCCGTAGATCCGCGCCTTCTCCTTCAGCTTCTCGGGGAGCTCCTCACGCAGGCCCTTCGGTAGGCGCTTCACCTCGCTGGGCTGCCCCGTCATGAGGGCGTGAGCCTTGACATCGAAGACGAAGTCGTCCGGCGTCCTCTCCGCCCACAGCTTCGCCTGCTCCTTACGGGGCAGGGCGTAGTAGGTCGCATCCACCTCCACCACCGGGAACTGCGTGGCGTAGTAGCGGAGTCGATCCTCGGCGCTGCTGGCGCCATCGGGATAGAACACGCCCTTCGCGACCATGGTCGGATCGGTCCACGAGGCCGTTCCCACCCTGACTTCACCACTCCCGTCGATCTTGATCGGCCTGGCCGCAGCGCCCATCGCAGCGCTGACCAGTTCGCGGGCGGCGTCAAAGCCTGGATCGTGCGGATCGCCCTGTGGTGGCACGGCCTCAGCGTAGTAGGAATCCGGTGCCGAGCGGGTCGCTACGCCCCAACAGGAACTCGTGCCGGCCGGTCAGGTGAGCCGAGCCCTCGACCTCGGTGATCACCGCGGGGATGCCTGCCACCGCGGTGTCATCCACGACACGGCCCAGGAAGAGCGTACCGACGATGCTGCCGTGGCGCAGCGTCTCGCCCCGGGGAAGCTCTCCCCTCGCGTCGAGCAGCGCCAGGCGCGCGCTCGTTCCGCTGCCGCACGGCGACCGATCGACCTGGCCGTCGGCGAACACCGTCACGTTGCGATCGCCGTCGGTCCAGACCACGCCGTACACGCCGTTCAGGTCCGCCTCCAGAGGGTGAACGACAGCGCCGGTGCGGTTCAGCGCGTCCTTGATCCGACGACCCCGCTCGATCAGCTCCGGCAGGTGTTGACGGTCGATGGGAGCGACCGCGGGCGTGACGGCGTAGAAGGCGCCTCCGAACGCGATGTCCACCACGACTCCCTCGACCGCGACGTCGCGGCGGAGGACGAAGGACGGCACATTCCGGAACCGCACGCCAGTCACGTGGGCGCCCGCCACTCGGGCCCAGGTTCGCAGGCGGCCGCAAGGGGCGTCCACGACGACCTCTACTTCGACATCGGAGGCGGGCAGCCGGCCGGGCAACCGACCGCTCTCGAGCGCCCACGTGACCAGGGCGATCGTGCCATGGCCGCACGCGGTGGAGTAACCCTCGTTGTGGAAGAAGACGACACCGAGGTCCGCTCCCTCGTCTTCGGGGTCTGTGACGAAGCAGCCATACATGTCGGCGTGGCCGCGGGGCTCGTTGACGAGCAGCCGGCGAACGTCGTCGAGCTGGGCGCCGGCCCAGCGCCGCTTTTCCAGGATTGAGTGGCCTTCGAGCCGCGGCACGCCCTCCACGACGATTCGAAAAGGCTCTCCGGCCGTGTGGTAGTCGGTGGTCCTGATAGACTCGGCCAACGCAGTCAGACCCAGAGTAGACGAGACGAGATGAGATGAGCGGCACCCCTGCCTCAGCCATGGATGGGCGCGCGCCCACCGGCCAGAACGGCTTGATCCCGATTCAACGCGAACTGCTGGCGGACATGCTGACACCGGTCAGCGCGTACGCCCGTCTCTGCCCACCAGGCCACCTCGGCTTCCTGCTGGAAAGCGTGGAGGGCGGAGAGCGGCTGGCCAGGTACTCGTTCATCGGCTACCGGCCCGAGCCGCTGGACCTGGGCCCGCGAGACCCGCTCGAGGTCCTGGGCGGCATCGCCGACCAGCGGCCGGTGACGATGCATGGACTACCCCGGTTTATCGGCGGCGCAGTGGGCTACCTCGGCTACGAGGTCGCCCGGCACTTCGAACGGCTCCCCGTGGCCGCCGGCGCTCCCCCGCCGCTCCCGGAGAGCATGTTCATGCTGGCGGAGAACCTGGCTGTTTTCGACCACGTCACCCAGCGGCTCAAGCTGGTGACGCTGCACCGCCCCCATCGTGAGTCCGCCGAGGACGCTCATGCGCGCTTGACCGAGATGGAGCGGCGGCTCCTTACCGAGCCCCGCCCGGTTCCCCACCCCACGAAATCTGGTTATTTCGCAGGGACCCCGGGGTGGGCGCCGACCCACCGCAACGGCGTGACGTGGGCTTCGAACGTCACTCGCGGCCAGTTCGAGAGCACCGTCGACGCCGCGCGCGAGCACATCCTGGCCGGCGACGCGTTTCAGGTGGTCCTCTCCCAGCGCTTCAGCAAGCCGCTGGCGGCCCGAGCCTTCGACGTCTACCGCTGCCTGCGGGGCATCAACCCCTCTCCCTACATGTTCTATCTGTCGCTGGGCGAGGGCAGGCACGTCGTGGGTACGTCGCCCGAGATGCTGGTCCGCGTCGAAGGCGATCAAGTGGTCACCCGGCCCCTCGCCGGCACACGCATGCGTGGCGCCACGCAGGCACAGGACCTGGCGCTGGAACGTGAGCTGCTGGCCGACGCCAAGGAGCGCGCCGAGCACGTGATGCTGGTCGACCTCGGCCGCAACGACCTCGGCCGGGTTTCGGCGCCGGGCAGCGTGCGCGTCGAGCGGCTGATGGAGGTCGAGCGCTACTCGCACGTGATGCACATAAGCTCGACCGTGACCGGACGGCTGGGCCCGGGACAGACTTCGTTGAATGCGCTTCGTGCCACATTTCCAGCGGGCACTCTCTCGGGGGCTCCCAAGATCCGGGCGATGGAGATCATCGCCGACCTGGAGCCGGACCGGCGCGGCTGCTACGGCGGCTCGCTAGGCTACGTCGGGTTCGGCGGCAACCTGGACATGGCGATCACGCTGCGGACGATCGTGATCGCCGAGGGCATTGCCCATGTCCAGGCCGGCGCCGGCGTGGTCGCCGACTCTCAACCGTCCCGGGAGTATGAGGAGACGCTCCATAAGGCCGGTGCCATGTTCGCGGCGATCGAGCAGGCGGAGGCACTGCCTTGAGGGTCGCCGTCATCGACAATTACGACTCCTTCACCTACAACCTTGTCCAGTATCTTGCCGAGCTCGGCGCTCCGCCCGAGGTCTTCCGCAATGACGCGATCGGCGTCGACGAGCTGCGCGCTTATGACGCGCTCGTGGTCTCGCCCGGGCCGGGCAGGCCGGGGGACGCCGGAGTCTCCGTAACGGCCATCCGCGAACTGAGCGGCCACATGCCGATACTCGGTGTTTGCCTCGGCCACCAGGCGCTCGGGGAAGCGTTCGGGGCCACAGTCGTGCGCCACGAACCGGTGCACGGCAAGACGTCGGACGTGTACCACGACGGAGGCGCCCCGTACGGCAGCCTGTCCAACCCGTTCGAGGCCACGCGGTACCACTCCCTCGTCGTCGACGCAGCCTCCCTGCCGCCGGTCCTGGAGGCCTGTGCCTGGACGCGCGACGGCGTCGTCATGGGCCTGCGCCACCGCGATCATCTCACCGTTGGAGTGCAGTTCCATCCCGAGTCGGTGCTGACCGGTGAAGGCAAGCGCCTGCTCCGGAACTTCTTAGGAGGGGCGTCATGATCGAGTTCCTGACCAAGCTGGTCCGCTGCGAGCACCTCACTGAGGAGGAGGCGTCCCGGGCCATGGAGCTGATCATGCGAGGTGACGCGACCCCCAGCCAGATCGCCGGGTTCGTCGTGGCCCTGCGGGTGAAAGGGGAGACCCCTGACGAGATCGCGGGCATGGCCCGCACGGCGATGGCCCACGCCACGCCCATCGACGTCCCCGATCGCCAATCACTGCTCGACGTGGTGGGCACGGGTGGCGACGGGTCCCACAGCTTCAACATCTCGACCCTCTCCGCGATCGTGGCGGCGGCCTGCGGCGCGCGAGTCGCCAAGCATGGCAACCGCGCTGCCTCGTCCTCCTGCGGGGCGGCGGACGTGCTCGAGGCGTTGGGCGTCAAGATCGACCTGCCCCCCAGCTTTGTGGCGGGCTGCATAGCCGATCTGGGCATCGGCTTCCTGTTCGCACCCCTGTTTCATCCCGCGTTCCGCTTCGCCGGCCTGCCCCGCCGCGAGCTTGGAGTGCGCACCGTCTTCAACGTGCTCGGGCCGCTCTGCAACCCGGCGGGCGCAGGCTGCCGCGCTCTCGGCGTTGCCGACGCCGGCCTTGTCCCCAAGATGGCCGACGCGCTGGTCCGGCTGGGCGTGAACAATGCACTCGTGTTCAACTCGGCCGGGCTGGACGAGCTGAGCACCGCCGGTCCCTCGCAGGTGGTCGAGCTCGCGGCAGGCCGGCGGCGCGACTACGTGCTCGATCCCTCCGACCTCGGGCTTCAGCCGGCATCCGCCGATGACCTGCGCGGCGGTGACCCGTCCCGAAACGCCGCCATCGCGCGGGCTGTGCTCCAGGGGGAGCAAGGGCCGCGCCGAGACATCGTGCTCCTGAACGCCAGCGCGGCGCTTCGGGCCTCAGGCCTCGCGGCGGACTGGCGGAAGGGCGCACTCCTGGCAGGCGAAGCCATCGATAGCGGGCGAGCCGGAGACCTGCTGGACCGCTGGGTGCGCGCCTCCCAGGCCGCTGCAGCGCCGGCGTGAACAGCCGCTCGGACCTGCTGTCGCGGCTGGTCAGCGAGTCAAGGGCTGAGGTGGAGGCCAGGCGGGCTGCGATGCCGGCCCACCACCTCGAGCGCCTGGCGTCGGCGCTTCCTCCACCCAGAGACTTCCGTCGCGCGGTCCGCCGCGACCGTCTGGCGGTGATCGCCGAGATGAAGGCACGCACTCCGCTCATGGGCCGGCTGAGCGACGACTACTCGCCCGGCAGGCTGGCCGCCCTGTACGACGCCGGCGGCGCCGCCGCGCTGTCGGTGCTCTGCCAGGAGACCAGCTTTGACGGCCGGCCCGAGCACCTGGCGGAGGCTCGGGCGGTCAGCGACGTGCCGATCATGCGAAAGGACTTCATCATCGACGAGCACCAGGTGCTGGAGGGAAGAGCCTACGGCGCGGACGCGGTGCTGCTGATAGTCGCGGCACTCGACGGGTCGAGCCTGCGCAGGCTGCTGACCCTGTCTCGCGAGCTCGGAATGGAGGCTCTCGTCGAAGTCCACGACGAAGCCGAGCTGGAAGCCGCACTGGAGGCCGAAGCCTCCATGGTCGGCGTCAACCACCGCGACCTGGCGACGTTCGAAGTGGATGTCGGGCTGACCGAACGGCTGCGCCCGCTCGTCCCGGCTGACGTGGTGTACGTGGCCGAGAGCGGCATACATACCGTCGAGGACGCTGCGCGAATGCGAATCGCGGGCGCCGACGCCATCCTGGTCGGCGAGGCGCTGATGCGCTCGCCCGACCCTGGAGCCAAGCTCCGGGAGCTGTCGGTGTGACCGAGGTCAAGATCTGCGGGATCTGCGACGCCGAGGCGGCCCGAATCGCGGCCGCTGCGGGCGCGGACATGGTCGGCTTCCACTTCTGCTCCAGCCTGCGGCGCATCACGCCCGAGGAAGCGCGAGCGATCGTGGAAGCACTCGACCGCCGTCCGCGGCTGGTGGGCGTCTTCATCGACCAGCCGGAAGCCGAGGTCGAAGAGGTGGCGAGGTTCGTAGGACTGGACGCTGTTCAGCTGCACGGTTCAGAGCCGGCCGGCTTCCGCTGCACCCGCCCCGTCCTCAAAGCTCTGAAGGTCCGGGACGGCCGTGTCCCCGACCCCGAGCCCTGGCCGGACCCGCTGCTGCTCGATTCGTGGTCTTCGGACCAGCGCGGCGGCACCGGCCAGACCTGGGACTGGACGGCGGCCAGAGAGCTACTGGCCCGCCGTAAGGTCATCCTGGCCGGCGGGCTTCATCCGGGCAACGTGGGCGAGGTGGTCCGCACCTACCGGCCCTTCGGAGTCGACGTCTCAAGCGGCGTCGAAGCCCGTGCCCGTATCAAGGAGCCCGACCGCGTTCGCGCTTTCGTGCAAGCTGTACGGAACGCTGATGTCGATCAAGGGTAGGTTCGGGCCGTACGGCGGGCAATACGTGCCCGAGACGCTGATGTCCGCGCTCGAAGAGCTGGAGGGCGCGTGGCGCGAAGCGTGGGCGGACCCCGAGTTCCAGCTGGAGCTCAAGGCCCAACGCCACGCTTTCGTGGGCCGGCCGACACCGCTCTACGCGGCCGAACGGCTCACCGAGCACTTCGGCGGAGCCCGGATCCATCTGAAGCGAGAGGACCTGTGCCACACGGGCGCACACAAGCTGAACAATGCGCTGGGCCAGGCGTTGCTGGCGCGCCGGATGGGCAAGCGGCGGATCATCGCCGAGACCGGCGCGGGCCAGCACGGGGTGGCCACCGCCACCGTCTGTGCCCGCTTCGGCTTCGACTGCGCCGTCTACATGGGCAGCGAGGACATGCGCCGGCAGGCGGTCAACGTGCATCGGATGCGGCTGCTCGGAGCCGAGCTTCGAGAGGTTGCCGCCGGCACCGGCACGCTGAAAGACGCGACCTCCGAGGCCATCCGGGACTGGGTGACGAACGTCGACGAGACCCATTACATCATCGGGTCCGCCGTCGGTCCGCACCCCTACCCGGAGATGGTTCGTGACCTCCAGCGGGTGATTGGCGACGAAGCGCGTGACCAGTACCTGGCCGCGGAGGGCCGGCTTCCCGACGCGGTCGTGGCCTGCGTGGGGGGTGGTTCCAACGCGATCGGCATCTTCACGGCCTTCATCGGCGACAGTACGGTCAGTCTGATCGGGGTCGAGGCGGGCGGCGAGGGCATCGAGAGCGGACGCCACGCCGCCTCACTGGTCGGAGGCCGACCCGGGGTTCTGCACGGCGCGTTCTCGTACGTGATACAGGACGCGGACGGGCAGGTGCTGGCCACGCACTCGATCTCGGCGGGGTTGGACTATCCGGGCGTCGGCCCGGAACACGCCTTACTGCGCGATCTGGAGCGCGCCGAGTACGTGGCGGTGAGCGACGCCGAAGCGGTCGCGGCGTTCAAGCTCTGCACTCGAATGGAAGGCATCATGCCGGCGCTGGAGCCGGCGCACGCGCTTCACTATGCCGGAATGCTGGCCCGTGAGCTCGGCCCGAATGGGCGAATTCTTGTCTGCTTGAGCGGACGCGGGGACAAGGACATGCAATCGGTGGCGGAGTTCGATGCGAGAGATTGAGGCGCGACCCACCAGCCGGCTCGAGGAGCGCGTCCGAGCCAACGACGACATCAAGCTGATCCCTTACCTGATGGCCGGTTATCCGGACCACGGGCGATCGATCGAGCAGGGGCTGGCCTACGCACGCATCGGGGCAGCGGCTATCGAGGTTGGCATCCCCTACAGTGACCCGCTTGCTGACGGCCCCGTCGTCCAGCGTGCGGGCCAGGCGGCGCTCGCCGGCGGCACCACGCTCCAGAGCGCACTGCAGGTCGCTGCGGCCGTCGCCGAAGGTGGCGCACCGGTCGTCCTGATGACGTACGTCAACCCGATCCTGGCCTTCGATGAGCGGCGGTTCGCCGCCGAGGCGGCCCGCGCGGGCGTCGCCGGCGTGATCATCCCTGACTTGCCCGCCGACGAGGCACAGCCCCTGGCGGGATGGATCCGCTCCGCCGGCCTGGACACGATCTTCCTCGTAGCGCCGACGAGCGCCGACTCGAGGATCGCCGGCATCGCCGAGCAGAGCAGCGGATTCGTCTATTGCGTGGCCCTGAAGGGTGTGACCGGCGCTCGAACCGAGCTTGCGCCCGGGCTTGCGCAGCTCCTCGGTCGGGTCCGGCGGGCGACGAACCTGCCGGTGGCGACGGGGTTCGGGATCTCGCGGCCGGAGCACCTGCGGTCGTTGCGCGGTCACGCCGACGCCGCCGTCGTCGCCAGCGCGCTGCTGGACCGCGTGCATCGCGGCGAAGACCCGGTGGAACTGGCAGAGGAGCTGCTGGCAGCTTGCCGGTGAGGGGTATTCGCGGCGCGACCACCGCCGCCGGCAACGATGCCGACGCCATCGTGGAGGCGACCGAAGAGCTGCTCCGCGAGCTGGTCGCCCTGAACCAGCTGGACGTCGAGGAGATCGCGTTGGCCTACTTCACGGCCACCCCCGACCTCGACGCAGAGTTCCCCGCGCTGGCCGCGCGCCGTCTCGGGTGGTTGGAGGTGCCGCTCCTCTGCGGCCACGAGATGACGGTCCAGCAGCCAAACCCGCGCGGCGTGCCACTGTGCGTGCGAGTACTCCTGCTCTACAACACCGACGGCCGCCAGCGAGAGATGCGCCATGCCTATCTACGGGGCGCCAGCGCCATCAAGCAGGACCTCGACGCCATGCGCTCGCAGTTGTTCGCCCTGGCCGGAGGCGATCCAGAGCCTTGATCATCGTGATGTCCCACCAGGCAAGCCGAGCCCAGGTCGATGCGGTGGTCGAGCGCGTGACGGAGGTCGGCCTCCGGCCGGAGCTGTCCCTCGGAGAGGACAGGGCTGTCATCGGGGTGATCGGCGGCAACGCATACGCCTACCGCGAGGCGTTCTCGCACCTGCCCGGCATCATGCAGATCCTCCAGATCACGAAGCCGTTCAAGCTGGCCAGCCGCGAGTTCCAGCCGCGCGACACCGTGGTGGACGTCGCGGGCGTGGCCATCGGCGGCGACGAGGTGGTGGTCATGGCCGGTCCCTGCTCAGTCGAGGACGAGGCCATGCTTCTCGAGACGGCTCGGCACGTGGCGTCGGAGGGGGCCCGCCTCCTGCGTGGGGGCGCTTTCAAGCCGCGCACGTCGCCCTACAGCTTCCAGGGCCTCGGAGAGGCAGGTCTCCGAATGCTGGCGAACGCCCGGGCGGAGACCGGGTTGCGTGTCGTCAGCGAGGTGGTCACTCCCGCCGACGTCGACCTGGTCGTTCGCTACGTGGACATGCTCCAGGTGGGTACGCGGAACATGCAGAACTACGCCCTGCTGCAGGAAGTAGGCGGCTCAGGCAAGCCGGTCCTTCTCAAGCGAGGCATGTCCTCCACGGTGGAGGAATGGTTGCTGGCGGCGGAGTACATCCTGAGCCGCGGCAACCGAGACGTCGTCCTGTGCGAGCGGGGCATCCGCACGTTCGAGACTTCCACGCGGTTCACCCTCGATCTCAATTCCGTACCGCTCGTGCGCGAGCTGTCGCATCTGCCGGTCGTGGTCGACCCCTCACAGGGCACGGGCCGCTGGAGTCTGGTCAGGCCGATGTCGCTGGCGGCTGTTGCAGCCGGGGCCCAGGGCCTGATCATCGAGGTGCACCCGCGTCCGGACGAGGCGCTCAGCGACGGCGGACAGTCGCTGGACTTCGAAAACTTCGGGCGCCTGATGAAGGAGCTGCACCGCATGCTGGAGGCGATCGCCAGTCAGCCGGTCTGAGGAGGGGGAGGGGGCGGAGGATGGCCTGGTCCTGGTGACCGGGGCGACCGGCCTCGTGGGGCGAGCGCTCTGCCGGGCCATGTCGCGAGAGCGCATTCCCTTCGCGGTCCTCTCGCGCCGGCCCGACCGCGCCCGGAGGCTGGTGCCAGGTGCCCGCGTGTACCGGCTGTGGCAGCCGATCGAGCGGGGGAGCCCCTGGGCCACCATGATGGAGACGGCTCGGGCGGTCGTCCACCTGGCCAGCCCACTGACCGGCCCAGGGCGCTGGAATCACGCCCACCGCCAGGAGCTGTACGAGGGTTGCGTCGTCGGAACGAGATGCGTCGTTTCCGCGGTGGCCCAGGCGCGCTCCCGGCCCGAGGTCCAGCACGCCGAGCAGTTCGGCGTGCGCGTGAAGGCCCTGCGCACCGGACTGGTGCTCGCTTCGCAGGGCGCGCTGCCGCGACTGTGGTGGGCAGCCAGCCTGGGGATGGGGGGTGCACCGCGGCCTGGCTCGCAGCGCCAGCCATGGGTGCACGTGGACGATGTCGTGGGCCTGGTGATGCAGGCGCTGGGCGACGGCCGGGTGGCCGGAGCGCTCAATGTGGTGGCACCGCACTCCGTTACGGGCGCCGAGTTCATGGGGGCGGTGCGTACGCTCGGCAGGATGGTCAGCGGTGTCCCCCAGCCGAAGTGGTGGCTGCGCAGCCCGCTGGGTGCCGGCGCGGTCATGGTGACGAATGGGCGGGGGGCGGTGGCGGCTCGGGCGCTGGAGCTCGGCTATCAGTTTCGGCAGCCACGGCTCCACGCTGCACTCCGGCACGCGCTCGGTCGCGGGACCGCTCAGCGGGACTGAGCCCGCGCGTACGACAAGCCGTTGCGCCTGACCAGCCAGGCTGAAAACTCGAGCACCAGCCACCCTTCGACGAGCATCGTGGGGACAGTGGCAGCAATTGCGCCCGGGAGGCTGTCGGTCATGATCAGGATCAAGATCAACGTCAGAGCCGCCGGTGCGACGCAGGCCCAGAGGACCAGTGCGCGCATCGCCCGGCCCGGCCCTCGGACGTCGAGTTGGGAGGGGAACAGCACATACGAAGCGACCGCAGCCATCCGCATGGTCCAGGTCGCGGCCGGGATGGCCAGCAGGACAGGCACGATCAATGGGTACTCACCGGATCTGGCGAGGGCAGTCCCGAAGGCGGCGCACGCTACAACAGCAATCGGAAGCGAACCAGCCACCGTCCAGGCCAGCAGACGCATCTTCAAGGTTGCCGCCGACAGCCACCAGACGGGCCTGCGCAGCTCCGAGCCGAGCTGTATTCCGGCGTACAGGTTGGCGAGCAGGAGGAGCGCTGCAGCGGTGCTGTAGATCGAGGACATAAGCGCTCGTTGACCGGAGAGTGCCACGGTACCGCCGACGAAGCCGGCGACCAGTGCACCCACGACGAGGACGGCCAGCACAGAGGAGGAGCTGGACCGCCTGAGCGTCAGCCACTCCTTCCACAGGATCGCCCATGCGCCGGCGGGTACCCAGGAACCGGACCTCGATGCAGCCGAGCGCCGACGAACCTGCCCCAGGGCACGGCGCAGATCCGACCTTCTGACCCACATGCCGCGCCGCTCACGCGCGAGCCGGGTGAGAGCCATGACCCGCGTAGAGGACTCCCAGAGCTCCGGGTAGCAGTCGGCGGAGAGGCGCACGGTCAGGATGATCGCCACGATCGCCAGAGCCAGCATCGGCAAAGCCGCGAGTGCCTGTCCGTTGTAGGCATCCACCACCCATTGTCCTGGCGGCGCGTGGAGCAGGACGGCGCGGATCCACGTCGGCCCAGGCAGGGCGACACCGACGTCTGTGAGCAGCCCGACCGCCGCGGAGGTGACCCCAACCGCCGTCACCGCGGCGCCCAGTGAAGCCAACGGCAGCCAGGGAATGCGCCTGCTGAGGAAATGAGCGGACATGGGCACGGTCAGCAGCGTCACGTAAGCTCCGACCAGCGCCAGCAGCAGGACTTCGAGGTGCGTTGGCTGGGCACTCAACCAGGGGACGAATGCGACCAGCACCAGCACGTTTATGAGGGAGGCCATGAGCCCCCCGATGACTTTGCGGACCTGGAGCCAGCCGACGACGAGACGGGGCGAGATGTGCGAGCCGATCAGGAAGTGCGCGTCTGCGGCGGTCCGAAAGGTGGCCGGCGGCCTTCGCGAGGCGGCGATAAGACGGGCGCCCATGAGCGTCAGGTAGGCGGCGGGAAGGAGGGCCACGAGCGGGAGCAGGAAGCTCGTGGGCGCTGGTCTGGCGGGACCGCTCCCGCTCGCCAATCGGAGCAGGCGCGTGACGGCCAGCCATCCCAGCAGCAGCAGCCACGGCACCAGCCGCCTGGGGTCGCGCGCCAGCAGCCGCAGGCGATTGGCCATCAGCCGGGCGTCGAGGTAGGCAAGGGCGCGCAGGTCGTCAAGCACCCTGTCAGCGGCTCTCCACGATCTCGAGGAATCTGTCTTCGAGGCTCTTTCCCCCGGTGCCGGCGAGGAGGCCGTCAACGGAGTCGAGCGCCATGACATGCCCTTGCCTGAGGATGAGCACGCGATCACAGAGGCCCTCGATGTAGCCGAGCAGGTGGGTGCTGACGACGAGCGCCCTGCCGTCGGCGCGAAGCTCCTGCAAGATGGTCCTGAGCTCGCGCTGGCCGCGTGGGTCGAGGCCGATCATGGGCTCGTCCAGGAGCAGCACGGGGGTGCTGGCCAGGACTGCCGCCGCCACCAGGAGCTTCTGGCGCATGCCCTTGGAGAGGGCCTCTCCGAGGCTGTCACGCTGGTCGGCGATCGCTAGTCGCTCGAGGAGCGCCTCGGCCTGCTCTTGCCATCCGTTCGGCAGACGGCAGCTCTTGGCGACGAAGACGAGGTGCTCCCACACCGTCAGCATCTCGTAGACGTCGGGGGTCTCGGGGATGAGGGCCATGGCGCGGGCGCGCTCGGGCCCCAACGGCCGGCCCTGCCAGGAGAACAGGCCCGCGTCTGGCCGCAGGAGACCGGCCATGCAGAGCAGGGTCGTGGTCTTGCCGGCGCCGTTCGGCCCCGCCAGCGCGAGGATCTCACCCGGGGCGACCCCGAACGACAACCCGTCGACGGCCACCTTGCTGCCGTAGCGTTTGGTCAGCCCGTCGACCCACAACCCTCCGTTCATGTCATACCAACGCTACGATCCGGCGAAGTGTTCGCGGCCTGCCCAGGTGTGACAGGCGCGCTCTACGTCCAGAATGACAGGACGTGCACCGCTCGGTCCCCGCGCATCGGTCGCAGCGGACGATACGAGATGAAGAAGCGGCCCCAGGCTGCGAGCAGGTCGGTCATCGGAGCGCCATCCCAGTCAGAGCGTCGACCGCGGCCGAAACGTCGAACTCGGGATCAAGAGCGCGCTGCACGTTGATGCCGAATGTGGCGCCCCAGACCACCGCCGCTACTGCTGGCGCCTTGTGGAGGGAAGACTCCCCTCTCTGAGCCATGACCGCACGAGCGGCTGCCTCGATCTTTTCACGCTCGGCGCGTATCGACAGCACCAGTGCCTCGCGAACCTCCTCGTTGCGCGTCGCGGTCCCGAGCATCTCCCTGAACAGGGCCTGGAACTGCAACTCATCGTCGCTGGGCTCCTCGATTGTGCGCAGCGCCTCCCGAGCAGCCTCGATAGCGTTTTCGGCGGCAGGCCATGGCGCGGGCTGGCAGCCTTCCGCGACCGCCGCTGCGACCAGCTCCTCCTTGGTCTTGAAGTAGTAGTGGACGAGGCCGGGCGCGACCCCCGCCTCAGTCGCTATGTCCTTTACCGAAGCCGCGGCGTAGCCATCTCTGGCCAGGACGCGAACGGTGGCTTCGATGATTCGCTGCCTGGTCTCGTTCGACATCGTCGCTCCTTTGATTTTCTGGTTGGTCATCCAACCAGTACCTGGTTGGTTATTCAACCAAATGACACCGGCGTGTGTCAAGGCCTACCTCGACGCGTGTGTGCGATGCTCGCTGCAGTGGCCGCAGGTCCGCGTCGTACTGTTTCGACTGCTGTCTACATCGAGTCGGGTGCCAAACGCGTTTTCGCGTGCGCGCTGGACTGGCCCGGCTGGTGTCGCTCCGGCAGGGACGAGCGACAGGCGCTGGAGGCGCTCTCGGCTGCCGGCCCTCGGTATGCGGTGGTGGCCGCCGAGGCGGCGCTGCCCTTCCCGGCCGGCGGCCCTGACGCGTTCGACGTGGTCGAACGGCTGCCGGGTTCGGGTACGACGGACTTCGGGGTGCCGTACGAGGTCGCGGCGCGGGACACGCGGCCTCTGACTGAGCAGGAGGCCGGACGGCTGGCGTCGCTCGTGGCCGCGTCCTGGAGGGTCCTCGATCATGTCGTCGCCGCCGCGCCCGCCGAGCTGCGCAAGGGCCCCCGCGGGGGC
>Ga0070699_100000351_pt1 | contig 44692 bp, 35 predicted proteins | sample KBSK1503metaG_FD_65473 | JGI IMG/M metagenome (GOLD analysis project Ga0070699, IMG submission 65473) | Corn, switchgrass and miscanthus rhizosphere microbial communities from Kellogg Biological Station, Michigan, USA - KBS K1-50-3 metaG | ecosystem: Host-associated > Plants > Roots >... | reverse complement strand
GGGTAAATGTAAGATTGCTCGGCTGGCCCATATTTGCCAGCGGAGCAATGACTTCAGCCGGAAACTTCGTGTTCAGGGTTTTGACAAGATGTCCGGGGGGGCGCTCTCGGGGGTGGAGACGTCGAACCTATCCCGTTGCGCGGACAATCTTGATGATCGAACTCTGTTCCCCCCATAGCAACTTGCGGGGGGTGCCGCCCGTTACGCCGGGATGACGCAGGCGAGGCACGGGAACTTCGACGACACAACCGAGGCTGGCGGAACTAGCATGGGGCTTTGTTCCCCGGGGATGCTAGAGTCATCCATGACGCATGCTGCACCCCATCATCCTGTACGACGGTGTCTGCGGACTCTGCAACCGCTAAACCAGTTCGTGCTGCGACGGGATCGTGAGGGCATTGTCCGTTTCGCTTCGTTGCAGAGTCCGCTCGCTGCGCGTATTTTGGCGCGCCACGGCGTCAATCCTCAGGATCTCGATAGTGTGTACGTCGTCCTCAATCACGATCTGACCAAAGAAGCTCAACCGGATGAACGTCTCCTGCCGCGTTCCGACGCGGTGATCTTCGCGCTGAAACGCCTCGGCGGAATTTGGAAGGTCCTTGGTTTATTCGTCCAGCTCCTGCCGCGGTTCCTCCGCGACGGGGGATACCGCGTCGTGGCGCGTAACCGCTATCGGGTCCTTGGCCGTTTTGAAACCTGCATGCTGCCGAATGCACGGGACCAGCAAATTCATTGACTGCTGACGTCCAACCAGTCTCAGAGGCGCTTGAACTGCTGATACCAATCTCCTAGGGTAAAATGCTTCGTTTGCGGATTCGTAGTCGCATTGCGCCCGTCCCGAGGTTTCATGATGCCTGATAAAGCGGTAGGAAACTCACAGAGCCCCAACATCGATTCCACCCTGCAAGAGCAGCGCAGATTCGAATGCCCGTCTGAATTCAGTCAGCAGGCCCACATCAAGAGCTTGGAACAGTATGAGCGCATCTACAAAGAATCCATCGAGGAACCCGAAAAATTCTGGGGACGCATCGCCGGTGAGCTGCACTGGTTCAGGAAATGGGACAAAGTTCTGGAGTGGAATTGTCCGTGGGCCAAGTGGTTTGTCGGTGGCGAGATCAATTTGGCTTACAACTGCCTCGACCGCCACGTCGAAACCTGGCGCAAAAATAAAGCCGCAATTATCTGGGAAAGCGAAGCCGGTGAGGTTCGAACTCTGACTTATCAGCAACTGCATCGCGAAGTGCAGAAATTCGCCAATGGGCTGAAGTCGCTGGGCGTGAAAAGGGGTGACCGCATCGCCATCTACATGGGCATGACGCCCGAACTGGCTATCGCCATGTTAAGCTGCGCCCGCATCGGCGCGCCGCATACAGTCGTCTTCGGAGGATTCTCCTCGAATGCGTTGGTGGATCGCATCCACGATTCCGAGGCCTCGGTCGTGATCACGCAAGACGGATCCTACCGTCGCGGCGCCGAAGTCAAACTCTTTCCCGCAGTGGAAGAAGCCCTGAGATCGTGTCCATCGGTGAAGAATGTGATCGTGTACCAGCGCACCGCGTCAGCGATCAACGTGCAGGCCGGCCGTGACCACTGGTGGCACGAGTTGATGGCGAAAGCTTCTGATGTTTGTCCGGCCGAGCCGCTCGACCCCGAGCATCCGCTTTATATCCTCTATACCTCGGGAACCACGGGAAAGCCCAAAGGCTTGGTCCACACGACTGGCGGGTATTCCGTTGGCACCTACCTCACCACCAAGTGGATTTTCGATCTCAAGGATGAAGATACGCTGTGGTGCACCGCCGACATTGGGTGGGTCACCGGCCACAGCTATATCGTTTACGGCCCGCTGCAAAATGGCGCCACCACTCTGATGTATGAGGGCGCCCCAAATTTTCCTGAGCCCGACCGCTTCTGGTCGATCATCGACCGTCACCAGGTAAACATTCTCTACACCGCGCCCACCGCGATACGCACTTTCATCAAGTGGGGAGACCAGTGGCCGAACAAACACAAGATGCAAAGCCTGCGCCTCCTCGGCACAGTCGGCGAGCCGATCAATCCCGAAGCGTGGATGTGGTATCGCGAAGTCATCGGCCACAACCGCTGCCCGATCACCGACACTTGGTGGCAGACGGAGACGGGGCACATCATGATTGCCCCGATTCCGGGGGCGATTGCTACCAAGCCGGGCTCGGCAACGCGGCCGTTCCCGGGCGTTATGGCAGATGTGGTCACCATGGATGGCACGCCGGTGCCAGCCGGGTCTGGCGGATTTCTGGTTCTGAAGAAGCCGTGGCCAGGGATGGCGCGGACTATCTATGGCGACCCCGATCGTTACGTGAAGCAATATTGGTCACAGATTCCCGGCATGTACTTTACTGGCGACGGGGCTCGCAAAGATAAAGATGGATATTTCTGGATCATGGGGCGGGTGGACGATGTGCTCAACGTCAGCGGCCACCGCCTTAGCACCATGGAAGTGGAGTCAGCACTGGTGGCGCATGAAGCCGTGGCCGAGGCTGCGGTGGTAGGGCGGCCTGATGAGCTTAAAGGGCAAGCCATTTCCGCGTTCGTTACGCTCGAGCACGGACGAACTCCCAGTCCCCAGCTCAAAGAAGAGTTGCGCAGCTGGGTCGCGAAAGAAATTGGTGCGCTGGCTAGGCCTGACGATATCCGCTTCACCGACATGCTGCCCAAGACTCGCAGCGGCAAAATCATGCGTCGCCTACTTCGCGAGCTGGCCACGAACGGCGAAGTCAAAGGCGACACGACAACCTTGGAAGATTTCGCCGTGATTGCAAGGTTGAAGGAGAGCGACGAAGTCTAGCGGTCTTGTAGCGCGCCACTTCTCTGTGAGGATGTAAGGGCTCTATCCCGCCCGCGCACACACTGTTTGTATTTTAAGGTTAATGCCCTAAGACGAATCCGGTAGAGAAAATTCAAGAAAAAATTAGCGCACGGCCTTGACTCCGTCGTGCCACGTTCTATCATTGGTAAAGCTCCTCCCTAGGGTAGGGGACAACCCAAAACAACTTAATAGAAAATTTGGAGGAAGTCCCCATGAAACTGAATGAAAGCATCACGACGTATGACGTTGCCGAGGCTTTACAGGGCGAGACCGGCAAGTTCGAAGTAACCAGCCCCAACGGAGAGCGCTATTTCGTTACGTGCCAGCCCGGACACTCTATTGTCAGCTTGGAGTGGGCCGGTTCTGAGCCGAACCTGCAACCCTTTCTCGTGCGGAAAGTAGCTCAACCTGTCACGACGGAGGGTCGCACAAAGAGATCCGCGGCTGCCTAGTACGGTTTGGCAACCCGACAAACCCCAACAAGCAAACGCCCGGTCCCGATCAGGCCGGGCTTTTGCTTTTTCCCAAGGCTGGCGGAGGCAAAGTTCCACTCGCCTCTACTCTTGTCATCCTGAGTGGAGCGAAGGACCTTTGCAAATTGCGGCCTGCGGCTCGAACTCTTGGTACTCATACCACTGTTGATCCAGATCTCTCCACTCGGGATGGGGTGAGACGACCAACGCGATTGTTTTGCTTCGCAGGCGTCACTTAAGTCCGTGGCGGGCGTAGCTTGGTTGGTGGTGGGTATAGAAAGACGCGCTGGTTTACTGGGCTTTCTCTGCCCCGTCCTGGGCGCGAAGTTCCTTGAAGATTGGATTCTTTTTTAGGTATTCCGGAAAATGCTTCTCGTAGCGCGCCAGTCCCGGACAGATGAAATGATGCGGCTCGCGCAAATCCAAATGTCCGCATCTCCTTCATCGCTTCTTCCGCTGACCATGTTTCGATCGCCATGCGGTATGACGCGATCATCATGCCGTCGCGATCGTCTCCCAGACGGCGATGCACAAAAACTTTCTTCCCGGGATTGTCGTGGAGCAGCTTCAAACTTCGCGCAAAGACCTCATCCCTCGGAAACGGGCAATGCCATGGAATTGAAACGTACTCCATTCCAAGTTTACGGACCTCTTTCCCCTCGCCTTCGCGCTTGGTCCCGCGGACGTCGACGACGATCTTGATGCCCATCTTCGCTAGTTCCTTGAATCCTTCGTGCGTCGGTTGGGACCCGCGATAGAGCGTCGGCGTGACCTCGGCAAAATCTCCCACGCCCTTGAGCAAGGTCTTTCGAGCCAGCGCGGGTCCCTTTCGAGTATGTTCCGTGCGAGCTTTCGCGGGTGGCGATGCCGACTCGGCGATTGACTGCAGCGGTACTCCGAGTGTGCTGGCAAACGAACACAAACAATGCCAGCGCGCGAGAAGCCAGAACACTCAATCTGGTGTAATCAGACATGACGATCACTTCGATGCAAGATCACAGGGGTGCGCACTGTCTTAGAGCACTGGAAACAATCGGGGGAATCCTGTATTGCCCGAGACCTTGGGTTGGGCGGAGCATTGACGACGAGGGATACCTAGGCCCAGACGATTCCCCATCATCTCATGATCTTCTATGCGCAGGCGCACTCAAGTCGTTAAAGCGAAGGCTCAGTCGGAGACGCTCAAAGGGTGGCGACAAATCGCATCTTTCTTAGGGGAGCCGATTTCGGTGGTTCAGCGATGGGCACGCACCGGAATGCCAATCTCGCGCCAGGGCCGGTCGGTAGTGACTTCACCGGAACAGTTGAACGCCTGGCTTGGCCGAGAATCTGGCAAACCTGTGCACGTCATTACTCCAGAAGCGGACCTCACCGCCGAACTGAGGCGAGGACTCTCCTCGATTCGTCGCGAAAAACACGCCTGATGGATTTCGCTTTTTTATTTGCTTCGGCGGGGTTGAAGGAACACGGCCGCAGAGAACTGCGCCACAACCTCACTGGCTCAACTTGATAGCCAGCTGCCGCTCTGGCCGCGTCATTTGGCTCCACAGCTTTTGCAGATTTTGCTGCAAAGCTGGATTGTCAGGTTCTTTTCGCAGGGCCACGGCAAACCAGCGATACGCCGTAGGTAAATCGCGAGGTGCGCAAAGGCCGGTCGAGTACAGCGCACCCAGCGAAATCATAGCCTTCTCATTCGATTGGTAAGCGCTGGTTCGCAGCATCTTCAGACCGCGATCGCAATCCTGCGCCACGCCACCGCGTCCGTAAATGTATCTTTCCGCATCGATCACAACCGAGTCTGAAGGGATGGCCGGCGTGGGCTTTGAACCCGGGATAACGCCAGACTTGCGCGCCGGCGTTCCCGCGCTTGCGCGCTCTGGCGGCACTGCTGGCGCTTCGGGCTTCGAATCCGGACGCGCAGCAGTGGAATCAGTGGAAGCACTCTCGTTCGATTGGGGAGCCTTCGATTCAGTCTCGGGGGGCGTTGCTGCCGGCGCGGGGGATGGAGCGGCTGTCGAAGTTGATGAAGCATCTCCGGCAGCGGGCTGTGCTGGCGATGCTCCCGTAGATGCAGCCGGGGCGGAATTGCTGGGGGCTGAGTTGTTAGGGCCTGAGTTGGTAGAGCCCACGGGCGCCGAAGAAGAGTTATCGGAACCGGGTGTGGTCCCCGCCCCTTGACCGGCTGGGGGAGACGACGGACCCCCTGCGGGCGAGGCACTGGTGGGAGCCGCCGACGGATCTGTCCCAGTCGTTGCCGCGCCCGGAGGTGCGGGCGCTGGCGAAGAGGAGTCAGTCTGCGACGGAGGGCTGGGGTGGGTAGCGGGTTGCACCGCGGCTTTTATTTCGGCGGTAAGCCAGGAGAATCCCCCGGTCTTCCAGCGCAGGTAACCGAAGCCGGCACATAAAAGAAGTGCGACCAGGATCATCACCGCCTTGCCTCGGCCGCGTCTCGGTTCCTCGTCATCATCCTCCAGCAGATAGTCCAGATTGCGAGATGATTTTGCCGGAGCCTGGTCAAGCGCGTAAATCGAGTTACCTCGCGGAATCCGTTCAGCCGGGCTCGGCTGGTTCAATCCGAGAAATGAAGGTCCGTTGATAATCGGGCTCTCGGCGGAACTGGCGACGCGGGATGGGCGAGGCGAACCAGGCGGGGCCGGGGTGTTGGCAGCAGTTTCAACTCGTGGAGGCAGTGCTGAGGGGGAAATGCCGGGCGATGCCTGAGTCTGCGTCCCAGCCAGCAGGGATGTGCCACACATCCCGCAGAAACGGTGGCTCTCCGGATTCTCATTTCCACAGCGGCCGCAGCGCACGCAAGCCTCCTTACATCTAGCTTACGATATCTTGGCAATTAGATGTGGGCCTGGGGATTTCCGCCCGTAAAATAGTGCCAGCAGAACTGCTTAGGGTACAATGCGCCGACCAGATTTTTCTCCCCTGAATCCGGCTCAGTCGGCCCGACCGAAGATTTCGGGTGCAGCTTCCGAAATACAGATTCTTAGCCCCGCTAGCTATACTACCTGTATCCGCGCTGCTCGATGGAGGAAAAGTCCTTCGGTATCCAGATGAAAGCGGCTATTCTGACCTCGCCTCAAGCCGTTTTAAAGCGGCCTCTTCGGATTGGCCAAGTCGCTCAGCCTGCACCAAAACAAGGTCAAATTCTGTTGCGGGTGCGGGCGTGCGGGGTCTGTCGCACCGATTTGCATATTGTTGAAGGCGAATTGCCGGTACGTCGTGCGGGGGTGATCCCCGGCCACCAGATTGTCGGCAAAGTTGTGGCCGGAGCTATGGAGGGACTTCCCCTGGGTACGCGTGTGGGCGTTTCCTGGATTGGGGGCATTGACGGCACGTGCCAGTACTGTCGTCGCGGGCTGGAGAACCTTTGCGATTCGCCAACTTTCACGGGCTACACCGTGGATGGCGGATATGCGGAGTATGCAGTGGTGCGATCCGATTTCGCTTTTCCGCTTCCCGAGTCGCTCGATGATTTGCACGCAGCTCCGTTATTGTGCGCGGGCATTATTGGTTTTCGCAGCCTTCGTGTGGCCGGGGTGGAGTCTGGAGAGCGAGTGGGACTGTTTGGCTTCGGCGCGTCAGCGCATCTTGCAATCACGGTCTTGCGCTCGTGGAGTTGTGAGGTCTACGTGTCGACACGAGGAGGGCGGCACCGTGAGTTGGCGACTTCTCTGGGGGCGGTCTGGGTAGGCGGCGAGAAAGATAACCCCCCCGTAGAACTTGACCGCGCCGTGACGTTCGCCCCTAGCGGCGATGTGGTCATAGCGGCTCTTGGCAGTCTGCGGAAGGGAGGAGTAGTAGCCATCAACGCCATTCACCTCGACCGGATTCCGCAATTCGATTACGATCGCCTGCTTTGGGGCGAGCGCCAGATTCGAAGTGTCGCGAACATGACTCGCGATGATGCGAGGGATTTCCTTCGGGTCGCGAGCCAGATCGGCCTTCGGCCGCAGGTGACGGCGTTTACGCTCGATCAAGCCAACGAAGCTTTGATCGCACTCAAAGAGGATTCGATTGACGGAGCTGCTGTGATCGTCATGTGAGCCTCGAGCAAGTGTTGCGATTCGAATCCTAAATCCAAGCCGGTCCTGTCCGTTTCTCCCGGAAGCCCGAAACGTTCGCGGCGGCACCCCTCAGTGGGCCCCCCCTCACCATAATTCTCAATCTTCGAGATGCCAATCGATCTGCTTCACTCTGCATGACATTCCAAAATTAGCATTAGGGATGTCCGCCGAAGAATTTGCCGACGCCGAGGCGGAACTCCACTGTGTTGAGGCCTGGATTTATACGGGTGAGGCCTGCGTTGGAGATGTGCAGGTAGCGTACTTCCAGGCTCCAATTATATTTCGCGCCCAGGATGTGTGTGCCGAGGGCGGCCGAAGGCGTGAAGTTTACTTTGCTGGTGAAGGCGGGAAGGTTGTGGTTGGTGAAGAGCGCGCCACCTCCCAGTTCGAGATAAGGCGAAAGACGGCCATGGCGCTCGAAGTTCCACTTGAGGCCGAGGGGATTGAGGCTCATACCATAGGCAGTATTGGCAGGCTGGAAAACCAAAAACACCGGCACAGCGTCAACGGCATATTCGAGGCGTCCGCGGAAAATGCTGGGAAGATGCGGGCCTGTGAGGATCCAACCGTATCGCAGTCCGGCGTTGAAAACTCCCGTGCGAGCGGTGCCTCCCGGGACGGAGTGGCCGCCGGCGGCCCAGATCTGCAATTCTCGAGCGCCTTCTAGGGGACCCGGATCAACCTGGGCGAGGCAGAGTGTGGAAGCGGCTGAAAGGATAAGAACGGCGGGAATGAGAGAACGCATGGTTTGCTTTGACTTCGGAATTCAGGGCGAAGATGTGAAGCGAAAAATCACAATACAGGAAACAACAGTAGGGAACAATGAAAACAGGACCGCAGACTTCGGCGGCGGCCTGCGTTCCTGGTGGACCATGCCGCGGAGGACGACTCTTGGGAGCTTACGAACCGTTGTTGGAGATTGAGTCGCGCTCGGTACGGGGGGCTTGCGCGACCAGTTGCAGCAGATCGTGAGCAACCCTAGTCGTATTGTGGCGAGCGACTCCGGCATCTTCCTCGAGGTGGTCGCCCAGGACGGGGATGACGCCCAGGGCCTCGATGGCATGCACGTCGGCGAAGATCTGGCAAGCTCCTTCGAGGGCATATTTGGCCTTGAGCGCATCGGACACTGGCGTGCGGTTGATGAGGGCGTAATCGAAGAGCTGCCTTTGGGCGTGGCGATTGAGTGCCTGAAGGTGATCGGCGGCGCTGAGTCCGAGACTTTCATTCGCCTGTGTCATCAGATTGCAGACATAGACTTTAGTCGCCGGCGAATCCACGATGGCTTGAACGATGCCTCGGACCAGGAGGTTAGGAATGAGGCTGGTGAATAGCGATCCGGGACCGATCGTGATCAAGTCGGCGTGGGCAATGGCATCGAGAGTTTGTGGCATGGGGTCGGGGTCGGAAGGGATGAGGAAAAGTTCAATGATGCGCCCCGTGCTAGCGGTGATCTTGGTTTCGCCGCGCACGCGTGTGCCCTCCTCCATCAGCGCTTCGAGTTCGATGTTGGAAGTGGTAGCGGGATAGATGTGGCCGCGTGTAAGTAGAATTTCAGAAGAGAGGCGCACGGCTTCGGAAAAATCGGAAGTGAGGGAAGTGAGCGCTGCGAGAAAAAGGTTGCCGAAGCTGTGGCCTTCGAGGCCTGAACCTTTATCGAAGCGGTGACGGAACAGTTTGGAGAGCAGGGCTTCGTCTTCGCTGAGCGCTACGATGCAGTTGCGAATGTCTCCCGGGGGGAGCATGTTGAACTCCTTGCGCAGGCGGCCGCTGGAGCCGCCGTCGTCGCTGACGGTGACGACCGCGCTGAGGTCTCGGATGGGGAGCAGGTCGGCAGCGAAGTTGCGGGATTCTCCGGGATAAAGCACGAAGCGCTTCAAGCCTTTGAGCAAGGTGGAGAGGCCGGTACCGCCCCCGATGGCGACCACCCGGAGACCGCGCTCGCGAGCGGCTTTCTCGGGAGACGAAAGCTCAGAAGTTTTGATTTCCATGGTGTGGTTTGCGACCAGCTTTGCTAGAGCCAGCGTTCGAACAATGAGACTGTGCCACGGCAGCGACCTTCGGTTGCACGGTTCGAGTTCTACACAATTTTGTCGTCGCGGAGAGAGTCTTCCTGGGGACCGAGATCGGCGCCCGGGTCCGGATACAGGAGTTCAGTGAAGCGTGGATCTTCCGCAAGATTTTGGAAGTCCGAGTCGTTGCGCGCTTGATATCGCAGATTGGGATTCATGCGCAGAGACTCGTCGAGCCTCCTGAGCGAGTCTTCGACATGGCCGGTAAGGCAATCTAGTGCGGCAAGGCCGTAAAGCACGTAATCCGCTTTGGGCGACTGTTTGTGGAGTTTATCGAGATGCTCGCGAGCCGTGACGTAGTCTCCAACGTTCATCAGGGAAACCGCGTAGTCAAAATGCTCTTCAGTGCTTTTGAACTGATTGCTAGTAGCGCGGTCGAGATGCTGGTTGCAGGTATTGAGATGAACGCCGGCACGGTCAGCCAATTCTCTATTAGGGCCGCTGATGAGTTTCTGGAAGTGAGGTTTCGCCTTCTCAAACTTGTGCTCTTGCATGGCGCGCAAACCGGCTTCATAGCTTTGGACGGCCTGGGCATATTGAGGATCGTCCCCCAGCGACTTCTTCGCGGTAGGTTTCTGGGCCATGTGCAGAACTCTTCCTGTGGTCTTCGTAATCGATACTCCTTGCGTGCGCGCTTCGGTGCTGCGTGTAAAGTATCGCCTAAATGCCGGGTTGAGGGCAATTCGGATCGACGACTACCGTGTACCGAGTAGTGGACAGCGGGCCTGCGGATAATCCTGAATGTACTCTGGCGAACATTACGCCGATTATGGAGTGTTTTTAGCGCTCGGAAACTGGCAACTCGGTACTAATGAATGGCCGCAGCCGCTTCGGGGTCTATCTGCTTCCACTCGCCCTTGATGATGCCCTGACGAATCTGTGCCGCCGTCCTACCCTTCTTGTGCTGTTGGTAGGAATAGTAAACCTCTTTGAGGCAGGTAGCACACCGAGCCCCGTGCGTGCTTTCAAAGCAGCTATGCAAGCTGTTATGGCCCATGCGGTCGCAATAGCAATAGCAGGGCTGCTGGTGAAGCACCGTCGGAATCTCAGCTGCCAAATCGTAGGCGTGAGTCTGATAGGGAGATTGAGCATCGGCGCCCCAGAGTTGGTCTTTGCCCAGGATGGGCGGCAGTTTTGTGCCCTTGGGCGGAGCTCCGGCGTTGAAAGCCGGCACCCCACCCTCCTCCTGGCTGGTTGCCCACTGTGCTGACATCAGGAGCGTGACCAGAAACAGGAAAGCGATGGTGAAGATTCTGTGGAGGGTAGGGCGCCGGCTGCGGACACGAATAGTCATTCTGGGATCTCCCAACCTGGTATTTTACCTTGTCATGGGCAAAGCCGGACAGAGGCAGACTCTCGGGGTGGCGATGGGAGCAACCAAACCCAAGGCAGGATAATCTGTGTATACAATAGAGTCCGCAATGGCCTTGAGTACGGAAAACGAACCTTCTCCAGGAGTTGCCTCTGCAGTCTCAGAGGCGCGCCTGGGTCCGGCAGGTTCCTGCGCGCCTCATAAGCTGGGATTGGCCAGGTCTGGGTGGGGCTTATGGCTGCGTGATCTGTTCATTTCTGTGGCGATTTCCGCTTTCATTATCGTCTTCATTTACCAGCCGGTGAAAGTTGAAGGTACCAGCATGATGCCTTCGTTGGCTGACCAGGAGCGGATCTTCGTCAACAAGTTTGTCTATCGCCTGGAGCCCATTGAACGCGGCGATGTGGTGGTATTTCGGTATCCGCGGGACCCGTCGAAGAGCTACATCAAGCGCGTAATCGGGGTGGCGGGAGATCGAATTCGTATCGATGGCGGACAGGTGTACGTGAATGATGAGGCCCTTGACGAGGATTATGTTCCGCCGGCCTATAGCGATGCACGCTCTTATGCGGAAATAATCGTGCCAGCGCATTCTTACTTCGTGCTGGGTGACCATCGTTCTATGTCGAACGACAGCCGGGACTTCGGCCCGGTGAATCAGAACTATATTTACGGCGAGGCCGCCTTTGGTTACTGGCCCATGGACAAGATGGGGCGGGTGCGATAAACCCGTCTTGAAACTTTAGGTGCCGTACCTTTCTGTTGTCTCCGACGTTATACTCACAACGCCTCGAAGAATGCGTGCCACTGTATTACCTGGGCTGGATAGCTATGAAGCCACTTGCCTATACATCTCCTTATGCGTGGGTTTTTTGGGCGGTCTTTGTGTTTGCCTACCTGCCAGAGTTCTCGGTGGTGGCTCGCGCACGCCCGTCGCCGGGGGAAAACACCGATCGTGGATCGACCTCTTTGATCGTCCTGGCCGGATGGATCGGTATGACGGCGGCATTCGCGGTTGCCGGAATTCCCGCCTTTAGCATCGCGCCCGGGCAGAAAATCTGGTTTATTGTCGGGATTGTGACTCTGCTATGCGGCAGCCTATTGCGGCGTCACTGTTGGCGGGTTCTAGGACAATACTTTACTGGCAATGTGAAAGCGGCGTCTGATCAACCCGTGATTGAAGCCGGAGCCTACAGGTGGGTTAGGCATCCTTCATATGCTGGAGGCATGTTGATGTACATCGGGACCGGACTGGCACTGACCAACTGGCTCAGCGTTTTGATTATTACTGTCGCGGGAGCTTTAGGCTACATCTACCGAGTGCATGTCGAAGAGCGGGCGCTGCTCGCCAACCTGGGCGCGCGGTACGAACAGTACATGCGACGCACAAAGCGGTTTGTGCCCTTCGTGTTCTAGCTTTGGGGTTGAAACTGGTTTCTGTCGATCCCGTATCGGATGACGCCTTCTTCGGAGCCCTTTCCCAGTAAGTGAAAGCCGTTGTTTTCAAGAACGCGGATGGACGCCCCCAGTGCCGGCAGCGTCTCCGCTGCGACCAGGAGCACCTCCGGATGGGAAAATGCCCAACCGATCAGGCCCGCTGCAGCTCGGAAGCAAAGCCTAGTCGCTGGTAGTCGGGCATGACTGAATCACCGATCTCAACCATTCCTTGCCGGGAAGGCTTTCCCTTGAAGCCACCAATCCCAATGGCTCGTGTCCTTTCCTCGGCTTTGCCGGGGAGCAGGAAGTACCAGGTTCCCCAGCCAGCAGCATCTGGATTTTCTTTGAGGTAATTGAGCGTGAACGTCTTTGTATGGTCGTCGTTCAATGGCGGTGGCCAATCTTGAGGAACGTCAGCTTCGAGCAGACGGGAAAAATCAGAAGGGTCATTTAGGTCGGCCGCGGCAAGTTCCGGTGTGGCGGACCTCAGTTGGAGTCTTTCTGTTCTCAGCAGGATAGATCCCATGAGAACGATGATAAGACTCGGCGAATGTGTTTCGCCTTTTTTATGGCATGCTGCAAACCTTTTTCTTTGCCAAAAGTCTCTGTTGAACGAGGGTCTTTACAGCCGGCGAAGACATGGATATGACGAGCCGCGTGGTTACAGTTTTCGTTGTGTCGATGGGTATGGGCTGGAGCGCCTCCTTGTCGGCACCTCTGAACATTCCGCAAACTGGCGGCGGACTTGGTTTGAGCGGCCGAGATCTGCTGAAGATTGCACAGTTGTACTTGAACGGCGGCAGCTGGCAGGGAACCCGAATCGTCGACGAATCCTGGGTGCGAGCGGCGACTCAGGCGCACGCCCGGATCGACGATGACACCGAATATGGCTATCTCTGGTGGATTAGATCGCTCAAGAGGAAGAGTTATCCGGCGTTTTACATGAATGGCAACGGCGGGAACAAGGTTCTGGTGTTTCCCGGGCTCGATATGGCCGTGGTCGTCACCAGCACAAATTTCAACACCCGAGGCATGCACGAGCAGAGGGAAAAGTTGCTGACGGACTACATTTTGGCGGCGGTAGTTCCTTAGAATCTAGGGCGGCACGGCTGTGGCTTACAGTCTCGAGGCGGGAAGAGAAAAACTTTCCGATCTCGCGATTCAAATGCCATTCTCCTCACTGACGGCAGAGATTTCTTTTCCATGAAGAACGTTCTAGCTTGGCCGATGAGCCGTTCCCTGTTAATATCTTTAAAATCCACTCCCCGGAGCGAGAATGCAGGCAATCCTTGCGCTGGAAGACGGGCGAGTCTTCCGAGGCAAAGGCTACGGCGCCAAAGGCGAATGTTACGGGGAAGTAGTTTTCAATACTTCCATCACCGGCTACCAGGAAATTTTTACTGATCCCTCCTACTCAGGACAGATTGTTGTCCTGACCAACCCAGAAATCGGCAACTACGGAACCAACGACGAGGACAACGAGGCCACGCGTCCGTGGATCGAGGGGCTGATCGTTCGTGAGTTCTCGAAGGTCAGCTCGAACTGGCGCTCGCAGCAAGTGGCCGAAGAGTATCTGGAGCAGTTCAAGGTTCCAGTACTTTCCGACATCGACACGCGCTCGTTGGTGCGGCACTTGCGCGATCACGGCGTGATGCGGGGCGTGATTTCGACCATCGAGAGTGATGCGGATAAGTTAATCGCAAAGGCCCGCTCCATTCCGAAAATGGATGGAACTGACTTGGCGAAAGTTGTGAGTACGAAGCGGTCTTATGTGTGGGAAGTGGGCGAGCGCTCTCATGAGCCAGTGGCTGTGGTCGGGGTGAAGGACGAGCCCCCGCGATTTAATGTAGTGGCTTATGATTTCGGAATTAAGCAAAACATTCTACGAAAGTTACGCGGTGAAGGATGCAGAGTGACGGTGGTTCCCGCTGAAACGCGGGCGGAAGACGTTCTCGCGCTCAAGCCAGACGGAGTGTTCCTGTCGAACGGACCAGGCGATCCCGAGCCGTGTACGTATGCCGTCGATTCGATCCGCCGATTGATGGGACGGCAGCCGATTTTCGGAATCTGTTTGGGTCATCAACTCACCGGTATCGCACTGGGTGGCAAGACCTTCAAGCTGAAGTTTGGACATCATGGGGGGAACCATCCAGTCAAGCAGTTGGCCACTGGCAAGATTGAAATCACGGCGCACAACCATAATTTTGCCGTCGATCCAGACTCGCTGCCAGACAGTGAAGTCGAACTCACGCACATGGATCTGAATGACGCGACTCTGGAAGGACTGCGGCATCGGAACTTGCCTTTGTTCAGCGTCCAGTATCACCCGGAAGCTGCGCCCGGGCCGCATGACTCGCATTATCTGTTCAAGGAATTCACCAGGATGATGGAGGAGTGGAAGGGGTGAAGCGCGGAGTGCCCGCCTCGCCGGTGCGAGGGCTGGGCGCCAATGTGTTGAAGGGGGGGCACGCCTTCAGGCGCGCCGCACAGAAGAATGGAGCGAATCCGCAAAAGCGGCCGCCGAAGCTGTGCTGCCTGAATTCAAGAGCAAAGCGCATAAATGCCAAAACGCACTGACATCTCGAAAATTCTAATCCTCGGCTCCGGGCCCATCATCATTGGACAGTCGGCGGAGTTTGATTACTCTGGCACGCAGGCCTGCAAGGCGCTCAAGTCTGAAGGCTTTGAAGTCGTGCTGGCGAATTCGAATCCGGCCACCATCATGACCGATCCGGAGTTTGCCGACCGGACTTACATTGAGCCGCTAACCCGCGAATTTCTGGAAGAAATCATCCGCGTTGAGCGCGAGATGTCGCCGGGCGCGGGCTTTGCGATTCTTCCTACCGTGGGCGGACAGACGGCGCTGAACTTAGCCATTGAACTCTCCGACGGCGGGGTTCTGGAAAAGTACAACGTGAGCCTGATCGGCGCCCAGATCAACGCCATCAAGAAGGCGGAAGACCGTCTATTTTTCAAAGATGCGATGCAGAAGATCGGGCTCGACGTGCCCAAGTCGGCGCTGGTGAACAACCCCAAAGACGGGCTCGAGTTTGCAGGCAAGATTGGCTTCCCTGTGATCATACGGCCGTCGTTCACGCTGGGCGGTTCGGGCGGCGGAATGGCCTTCAACCGCGAAGAGTTAATGGAAGTGCTGGCGCGCGGATTGGATATGTCTCCGGTGCACGAGGCCCTGATCGAGGAGTCGGTGCTGGGATGGAAAGAGTATGAGCTGGAGGTGATGCGCGACACGAAAGACAATGTCATCGTCATCTGCTCGATCGAAAATTTCGATCCCATGGGCGTGCACACCGGCGACTCCATCACCGTCGCTCCGGCGCAGACGCTTACGGACCGCGAGTATCAGGCGATGCGCGACGCTGCGATCGCCGTGATCCGCGAGATCGGAGTAGAAACCGGGGGATCGAATATTCAATTCGGCGTAGATCCTGAGACGGGGCGAATGGTTGTGATCGAGATGAACCCGCGGGTGTCGCGCTCATCGGCGCTGGCGTCGAAGGCTACGGGATTTCCGATTGCGAAGATCGCAGCCAAATTAGCCGTGGGGTACACGCTGGATGAGATTCCTAACGACATTACCCGCAAGACACCCGCCTGCTTCGAACCGACGCTCGACTACGTTGTGGTGAAGATTCCGAAGTGGCAGTTTGAGAAGTTTCCGGGAGCAGATGAAAACCTGGGCCCGCAGATGAAGTCGGTGGGCGAAGTAATGGCCATCGGCCGCACCTTTAAAGAGGCACTGATGAAAGGCGTACGCGCCCTTGATACCGGAAAGCGTGTCGGCGGAGCGAAGATTGAGCCCAAGATTTTGACCCAGCGGTTGGTGACGCCTCATCCCGAACGGCTGGCATATGTACAGTACGCGCTGCGCCAGGGACACACGGTCAAGCAGATCGCCAAGATGACCTCGATAGATCCATGGTTTCTTTACCAACTCAAAGAGATTAACGACATGCAGCTTGAGTTGGAGAAGCACCCGATGGAATCGATTCCCACCGAAGTGTTGCGCGAGGCCAAGCGCATGGGATTCTCGGACGGCCGTCTGGCGGGAGTATGGCGGCTGGAAGGACAAGAAAAAGTCCGACACCTGCGCAAGAAGCACGGCGTGCTGCCGGTGTACAAGCGGGTGGATACTTGCGCCGCCGAATTTGAGAGCTTCACACCGTATCTTTATTCGACTTACGAAGACGAGGACGAGGCGGCACCGACCGAGAAAAACAAAGTCATTATTCTGGGCAGCGGGCCCAACCGCATCGGGCAGGGAATTGAGTTCGATTACTGCTGCTGCCACGCTTCGTTCGCGCTGCATGAGGACGGTTACGAGACGATCATGATCAACTGCAATCCTGAAACTGTCTCGACCGACTATGACACCAGCGACCGGCTCTACTTCGAACCGCTCACGTTTGAAGATGTGTGGGCGATTTATCAGCATGAAACGTCAAAGGGCGCGCCCGTGGGCGTGATTGTGCAGTTCGGCGGGCAGACCCCGTTGAACCTCGCCTTGCCGCTGAAGGCAGCGAGGGTAAATATTATTGGCACGTCACCGGAATCGATTGATCTGGCGGAGGACCGCAAGCACTTCAACAAGTTGTTGGAGGAGTTGGAAATTCCGCAGCCGGCGGGAGTGATGGCGACATCGATCGAGGAGGCTATGGAGGGGGCAAAACGCGTCGGATATCCCGTCGTGGTGCGGCCTTCGTACGTGCTGGGTGGACGGGCGATGGTGATCGCTTACGATGAAGAATCGGTTGTGCGCTACATGAAGGAAGCGGTTGAATACTCGCATGATCGTCCGATCCTGATTGATCACTTTCTGGAAGATGCCATTGAAGTAGACGTGGATGCGCTGTCCGACGGCGAAGACGTGGTCATCGGCGGTATTATGCAGCACATTGAAGAAGCAGGTATTCACTCGGGGGATTCGTCGTGTGTGCTGCCGGCAGTGGACATCCCCCAGCCTCTACTGGAGCGCATGCGGGAGTACACCTTCAAGCTGGCTCGCGCGCTGAAGGTCGTGGGTCTGATGAACATTCAGTTCGCCATCCCGCGGGGAAATGGCGGCCCTTCCGGAAATGGATCAGAAGGGGGCAAGGTTTACGTGCTTGAGGTAAATCCCCGAGCGTCTCGCACCGTGCCCTATGTCTCAAAAGCCACGGGCGTTCCCTTGGCTAAAATTGCGGCGCGGCTCATGACCGGGCGAAAGCTGCGCGAGTTCCTGCCGGAGAATATTGAGCGGCGGTCTGATCTGGACACGGGGCATTGCTATTACGTGAAGTCTCCGGTGTTTCCGTGGAACAAGTTTCCTGGCGTGGACACGGTGTTAGGGCCGGAGATGAAGTCTACCGGCGAAGTCATGGGCGTGGCTGACAACTTCGGCGAGGCGTTCGCCAAGGCGCAATTGGCAGCTGGGCAGAAACTGCCCACACAGGGAACGGTTTTCATCAGCGTGACGGACAACGATAAGCGGCACGTCGCGGATCTCGCCCGCAAATTCGTGGACATGGGTTTCACGCTGGTGTGTACCTCGGGTACTGCCGACGTCGTCGAAAACGCCGGCATGAACGTGGAGCGGGTTTATAAGGTGAAAGAAGGCCGACCGAACGTTGTGGACTTCATCAAAGGCCAGCGCATTCAACTGATCATCAATACGCCCACAGGATTGGAGCCTTGGTTCGATGAGAAAGCCATTCGCCGGGCAGCAGTGACGGCGCGGATTCCGACGGTCACGACCCTGTCCGCGGCGCGGGCGGCCGCAGAAGGTATCTCAGCTTTGCAGCGTGGGGCAGTGAATGTGCGGGCGCTGCAGCATTTGCACGCGGACCGCGGGGCCAATGTCCGACGCTAGAAATCCCTGGAGAGAGGTCGGAGTCATGGGTCAGAACTCTGCGCTTATCCGCAGGTGGTTCGACGAAGTCTGGAACCAGGGCCGGGAAGAAACCGTGGATGCGATGTGCGCCAAGGATGTGATTGGACACGGCCAAGCCCAGCATGGAGCCGACATTCACGGGCCGGAGCACTTCAAACAATTTCTGCGCAGTTTTCTGAGTGGATTCTCAGATATTCATGTCGAGATCCACGACACTATCGAACAAGACGACAAAGTCATGGCGCGCTGGACTGCGACCCTGACGCATTCAGGAACGTTTCTGGGGATACCTTCCTCAGGCAAGCACGTCAGTGTTAACGGCATGAGTGTGCAGCGTATCGTCGGCGGGAAAATTGTCGAAGGCTGGGACAACTGGGACCAGTTGAGTTTGCTGGTGCAACTGGGCGCAGTGCTCCCAGCCAAATTCCTGTAGAGATTCGTTTTCTTCGACATCATCTTCCGGTTAGAATCGCTCATGCTGCTTTCCGGAATCATTCCTCCTATCACGACGCCCTTCTATCCTGAGGGCAACGTCTATTTCAAGAAGCTGGAACACAATGTCGAGCGCTACTCGCGCACGCCTGTGGCGGGCGTTGTGGTGCTCGGCTCGACGGGCGAGGCCGTCATGCTCTCTGATTCGGAGCGGCGGGATGTGCTGCGATCCGCGCGGGAGGCGGCTGCGCCTAGCAAAGTTCTGATTGCGGGGACGGGAATCGAGTCGGCGATTGAGACGCTGCGGCTGACTGAGTACGCGGCTGAACTCGGATACGACGTCGCTCTGGTGCGGACACCGCATTTCTATAGAAAGCAGATGCATGCCGCGAACCTGCTGGCTTTTTACCGGACTGTGGCCGATCGCTCGCCGTTGCCCGTGATGATCTACAACGTTCCACCGTTTACGGCCTACGACATTCCCGCCGAGACCGTGGTGGAACTGGCGGAGCATGCGAACATCATCGGTATCAAGGAATCGGGCGGGGATGTGGACAAGGTTCGTAAGATGGTGGAAGGGACGCGGCATATCAAACGCAGCGCAACGGTCACTGAAACTTTCGATGCGGTTACGCCGCGCATGCTCGCGGCCGCGGCCGGTTCGAGTGCAAATGGTGGCGGGGAACTGGTGCAGGTGGGAACGTTGACTGGGAGCGGGGAGACATCCCCACAGTCTGCTCCGCCGTCTACGAGCAAGGCGTCGTCTGCTGCTGTGACGGTGGTTGGTAATCTGAAGACGAGACAAAAAGAAGTTGGATTCCAGGTGCTGGTGGGAGCGGCGCAGAAACTGCTGCCTTCTCTGGAGGCGGGCGCAGTGGGAGCAATCCTGGCTTTTGCCTGTCCCGCTCCGACGGCATGTTATGAAATTTATGCAGCTTGGAAAGAAGGCGACGCCGATCTGGCCCGGTTGAAGCAGGAGCGCATAATTAAAGCTGCGCAGCGCGTGGGGTCTGACCTGGGAATTTCGGGACTGAAATACGCGCTGGATTGGAATGGATACTACGGCGGCCCGGCGCGGTTGCCACTGCTTCCGCTGACAGCTGAGCTGAAGGCTGAAATTGAGCAATTGATGGTGGACTTGCGGAACTAACTCCTGGGTAATTCCCCATGAGCGCTTCCAAATTTAACCTGTTGGGCGTGAAGTGGCGCGCCCGCCTCCCAGAAGCCAGTTTGTGGATCGCGTGACGAGGCAGCTTGCAAACAGTCCGCAGGCGAGAAAGCTCGGCGCGATTACTTCGCTGTAGCCGGCGATAAGGGAGTTATCGCAATGGTGGCCCGAACCGACTTGGTTCTGAGGTATTGATTGAGCGTTAACATCGCAGTGCTGGCCTTAGAGACTCCACCTCGCATCGGCTACCTCAGCATTGTTAAATAGAAAGCATTGTTTCCTGAGCGCAGGTCTTTTCCGTAGGAGAAAGCAACTCCGGTGCCGAACACGCGCAGCTTGATCTGTGCCCCAGTATCCCAAAGCCACTTGTGCGAACCCAGCGTTGCAGAGGGATCGGTGATCTGGCCGGTATCAAGAAATGGCCCCATCTTCAGCGCCACAATTCCATTTCCATAAACGTTCTTATCCGTTTCCCAAGCGGCGAGGAAGTAATTGCGTCCCAGAGGAGCGCTGCCTTTGCGGCCGTCGCGCGTGCCGATGTGTGCCCGCATCGGAAGATTGCTATCCCGCTCCAATCCCAGCATGAAGAGTTCGTCGAAGGGTACGGCCCCGAAGGTCTTGCCGGAGCGGAATTGCTGCTGCATCTCGTAGTCGTCTCCCTCGGCGCGTGGGAACCAGTGCCATCCCAGCGAACCTTGCAGCTTCTCGGAAGACTCCTCCGATTGTGACCACAGACGTGCCGCCTGGGACGAGACTTTTGCATCCAAGCTAAATCGCCTCTCGGGCATGCGCCATAGGGTGGCTCCGAGTTCCGCCAGTTGTTTGAGTTGATACCCCTTGGCCAGCAACGTCGGGGTCAACACTGAACCAGGGACGACGCTGCGGAAATCGCGATGGGAAATTTCCGCACCCGCGGACCAGTGCCACCGTCCGCTGGCGTAAGACGCAAGACTAAATCCCAGCACCTCGCGACGCAGGTTGAGGCTGGCGAGTGGCGGAGACGGCGCCGCGAACGAATTGATGACGACCCAGTTTTCCTTGCGCAGATCAGCCGCGACCTCGTAACGGTACTTGGCACTGCCCTGGAAGGGGCTGGAGAACTGGGCAAAGACTCGCCGTTTCTGTGGATCCCAGCGAAACATGGACACGAGATTGATCGCTTCATGGCGAAGGTTGTAATACTCGGGATTGACGCTGAGAAATGGTAGTCCACGCAGCAACAGGAACAATCCTTCCCACTTGTTTCTGCCGAACCCGTCGCGCTCCTGGCTGCGGAACCAGACATCGAACTTGTCATCTTCGCGGGCACGTAAATTGAACTGGTAGCGAGGAAAGATTCCCAAGAACCGGATGCGCGCTTCCGTGGCTCGAAACTCCCGCCATTGCAACGTACTGGCGGGCGAAAATGCTAAGGCCCGATCAAGGAGCGCAGGGGAGACTTGGGGCAATGGATCCGCCCTCAATTCCACAACCTGTGGTTTGGCGACGCGGTTCCAGTATTTCAGCGAGGCGTCGAGATTTCCCTGGAGAAAATAGATGGTTCCGAGAAAGTCGTTGGCGTAGGTGTCTCGCGGGGCCAGCTTGAGGGCTTGCCGCAAGAGACGAGTGGCAGGAGGATAGTGCTTTTGTTTGAATGCCACCCCCGCCAGCTCGATAGGGAACCGCGGATCGTGGGGCGCGATGCGGAGTCCGGCCTGAAAGGCGCTCTCGGCCTCACGCCAACGCTCCAATCGCGCCAGCGCGGTCCCATAATAGAAATTCAAGTCGGCTGAGCGCGACCGCAGCGGTCCCAGCAGAAGGGCGATGTCTTGCCAGCGTTGCTCGGCTGCGAGTTGTTGGACTTCTTCCGCCAAAGGGACTGCAGCGGAACCGGTCTGAGCCGACAACCGCAGGCAACTGCAGAGCAGCACAACGAAAACCCGCAACTTCTGCCTCTTCCAGGCACATTGCGCTCGACATCCACGGTCTGTGGCTTTCACCATTGGGTTGGTGACGTCGCGCGAGGCACACCAGATAGCAGCTCCATCCGCACCAACTCCCGAAAGCAAAGATCCAGAGGAAGATCGAACTGAATACAAGGGCGGTTCCGGGGTCAGTGCGAGCCAGCCTCAGGAAGAGCCAGCAGAGTCCAACGCCCGGCACCTTTCCACTCCTGCTCGAATCGGGAGCGGTCCTCCTTGAGGAGTTTGCGCTGGGCGGGATCGTTTAGGATCACAAGCTTGCGCTCCTGGTCCAGGCCGGCGACGACCACGTAGTGAAGTTGCACCATTGACCCCGGCTTCAACGCCGCAATCAGGGGGCGGCCCTTTTCCAAGTGCTGCTTCAGATCTGACCAATCTCCAGCAAAGACGAATGTGGCATATCCGTTCTGTTGGAAATAGCGCTCCATGTCAGAAGCATAAATCCCGTGCGCCGCGTCCGAATGCAAGGCGCGCTGGATCTGTGCGGCCTCGGTGGTCGGATTGCCTGATCGACGCTGTTGCAGTTGCCAGTACTGCATCACCATCGCGATGCTGGCCGCGCCGCAACCGTCCTTCTCCTGCTTCACAAAGGGGATATCGAGCCAGATGCCGGAGGGATCGGCGGCGAAGAGCACGCCGCCCACCCACAGCACCAGGACGATGACGCGCATGACGCGAGGCATGGGATTCCTATTAGCGTACCGCGACAATAATCAGAATCAGAGCCGCGATGAGGACCAGAATAATGATCAAGTCCCGGTCGCTGAGGTGGCCGGCGGCGAAATCGGCCTGCGCCCTTTGAGCCCGCGACGCCAGTTGTGCCAGTTCAGCATCGCTAAGGCTGGCCACCGCCTTCTTCACCTGCTCAGGGTCCGTATGAGCAGCCTTCAATGCCCGCTGCGCCCTTTCCGAGGAGAAAAATTCCTTCAAGGTATCCAGATTCTGCTGCCTTACTCGGGAGGCATCCACGGCCGCTTTCTGCAGCTCAACGGAACTCACTACGTGTTCGGCAGCTTGGGCGAAGAGATTTTGTGGAATGGTAAAGATCGTAACCAGAAGACATGCCGTCAGAGCTCGAACGCACTGCTTGGTATCAAAGTGCATCTTTCGCACCCTCCACATCGATGTATGGCCAGATTCAAGAATTCTACACGCTGCCGGATATATCAGGCAGTCTATACAGGGTGAGTGGGAGACTCTTCCTTGGGTAGTCTCGACGAATAACCGCTTGTGACTGGATCGACGTTGGCGTATACTTCTATCCGAACGAACGTTCGAATAAGTTTCCCGGCATCGAAACATGGCAAGTCCCTCGACTGCGTCACGAGCTTCCTCTCGGCATCACCGCGCAATGTCCGCTCCGGCATCGCGTTTTGACCGGCGCCTGGCGGAGATCCTCGCCCACGCCACGAACGTTTTCTGCGAAAAAGGTTATGAAGGTGCCTCCATGCGCGATCTGTCTCGGGCCAGTGGCATGTCGCTGGCGGGGCTTTACTACTACTTCGAATCTAAAGAGCGCCTGCTTTTTCTCATCCAAAGGCACACCTTCAGCACCATTGTTCAGCGGTTAAAGGGTCGCTTGGAAGGCGTGATCGACCATGAAGAGCGTATCCGCATCTTTATTCTGAACCATTTGGAATATTTTCTGGCTAATCAGCAGGCCATGAAAGTCCTGTCGCATGAAGCCGACGTGCTCAAGAATGGTTTCGGGTCGCAAGTGGCCGCCATCAAGCGCGAATACTACCGGATTTGTGTTGGTCTGCTGGAAGACCTGAAACGGGCTCTGGGATTGGAATTCTCCACGCGCATTGCCGTGCTCAGTCTTTTTGGCATGATGAACTGGATTTATACTTGGCACAATCCGCGGGTTGACGCCGACGCCGAGCACCTGGCTGGAGAGATGGGCGACATCTTCCTCGGAGGCGTGATTAACAGCAATAAGAATCGGGAGAAGACCGCGGCGCGGAAATGAAGGTACGGATTCACAGTTTGGGATTAGGTTTGGAACGAATTTGTGGAGCGATCAGATCGACTAAAGAAGGAGTTTTTACATGGCGACTACTATGCAGCCCACGGCCGGAGAATCTACCAAACCATTGGTCAATTACCGCACGGATAGCGGGGTCGCGATCATCGAGATGTGCGATCCGCCCGCCAATACCTATACCTACGAGATGAACCGGCAATTCGATGAGGCGATTCTCAAGGCTCGAATGGCGAATGACGTCTATGTGATTCTTCTGACGGGCGCGGGCGACAAGTTTTTCTCAGCGGGCGCGAACATCAAGATGCTTTCGAGCGTTGACCCAACCTTCAAGTATTACTTCTGCCTGCACGCCAACGAAATGCTGCTGCGTCTGGAACACACGCCTAAGCTGGTGATTGCGGCGATCAACGGACATTGCGTGGGCGGAGGGCTGGAGATCGCAATGGCTGCCGACATCCGCATCGCGCGTAAGGATGCAGGCAAGATTGGGTTGCCGGAAGTGAATCTGGGCGTGCTGCCGGGGACGGGCGGCACGCAGCGCTTGTCGCGCTTGGTGGGAAAGAGCAAGGCGATTGAACTCATGGTCACAGGAAATACCTTCTCCTTTGAAGAGGCGCAGGAGCTTGGCATCGTCAACGATATTTACGAGCGCGAGAACTTCATGGAGAACGTCATGGAGTACGCGAAACAGTTCTGTCCACCGAACAAAGCAGCGAAGGCAGTGGGGCGGATCAAGCGCGCGGTGCAGACGGGCTGGGAGATTCCGATGGAGTCGGCGCTGGCGGTCGAACGCGAGAATCAGCAGTTGCTCTTCCAGAGCGAGGACGCGAAGGAAGGTTTGGTGGCTTACGTGGAGAAGCGGCCCGCCGTGTTTAAGGCGAAATAGTACCGGGCACTTGATAGCGCGAGCGGGTGGGCGGAGACGGCCGCTTAATCGCCGGCGAAACTCGCCACTTACAAGGAAGAGTGAATGCTAGCAGCGACGAAAGTAAAAATTGAGCCCGGACGCTTGTTGATTGACGGCCAGTGGGTGGAGAGCGCGAAGAAGTTTGACACCATCAACCCTGCCACAGGCGAGGTGCTGACGCAGATTGCCGCGGCGTCCAACGAAGACGTGGATCGCGCGGTCGCGGCGGCGCGGCGGGCGTTTGAGGATCGAAAGGGCGCGTGGCGCAAGCTTTCGGCGAGTGAGCGGGGACGCCTGATCTGGAAGCTGGCCGATTTGCTTGAAAAGAATATTGATGAATTCGCTGAACTCGAGACCCTCGACAATGGCAAGCCGATTTTCGAATCACGCTACGTTGACATGCCGATGGTGATCGACGTTCTGCGCTATTACGCAGGATGGGCGACCAAAATTCACGGCGAGACCGTCAATACCTTCGAGACCGCCTTTACCTATACGCTGCGCGAGCCGGTAGGAGTCGTGGGCATGATCGTCCCCTGGAATTTTCCGCTGCTGTTGGCTTCGTGGAAACTCGGTCCGGCGCTGGCCTGCGGCAATCCGGTGGTGTGGAAGCCGGCCAGCCAGACTTCTCTGACCGCGCTACGCTTCGGAGAACTGACCGTTGAGGCCGGAGTGCCGGCTGGCGTCCTCAATATTGTTACTGGTCCTGGGGAAGTGGGGCGAGCGATGGTGAAGCATCCGGGCATCGACAAGATTGCTTTCACCGGCTCGACCGAGGTGGGCAAGGAAATCATGCGCGGTGCGGCGGACTCGTTGAAGCGCATCACCCTGGAGCTGGGTGGGAAGTCACCCAACATTGTCTTTGCCGATTCCGACATTGACAACGCGGTGAAGGGTGCGATCACCGGTATTTTTTATGGCAAGGGCGAGGTCTGCAATGCGGGCTCGCGTTTGTTTGTGGAGAGCAAGGTTCAGGACGAGTTCTTAGAGAAGCTAGGGGCACGGGCCGCGAAGATGCGCCCGGCTGACCCGCTTGATCCCAAGACACGAATGGGAGCGATCGTCAGCCAGGAGCAGATGCAAACCGTGCTCGGCTACATTGAGGCGGGAAAGAAAGAAGGCGCGAAGCTGGTCGCGGGCGGCAATCGGGTTAGGGTTGATGGTGGCAAGGGATTTTTCATCGAGCCCACGATCTTCCGCGACGTCCGCAACGATATGAAGATTGCGCGCGAGGAAATCTTTGGTCCCGTGCTCGCCACTTTGAGCTTCGATGACCTGGATGAGGTCATCGAGATGGCGAATCAGAATGAGTACGGACTAGCCTCGGCAGTATGGACACGGGATGTGAAAAAGGCGCACGTGGTATCGCGACGATTGAAGGCGGGCACGGTGTGGATCAATACCTATGGCTTGATGGATGCGTCCCTGCCGTTTGGCGGGTACAAGAGTAGCGGATTCGGACGAGAGCTTGGGGCGAGAGCCTTGGAGCATTACACCGAGACGAAGAGTGTCTGGCTGAACATGGCGTGACAAAGCATTGAGCAGTCAGCACTCAGCATTTCGCCCTTTGAGGTCGGTTAGACACGTCCGGGGTTGCTTGAAGGCTGATTGCTGAGCGCGAACTGCTGGTTCCCACCAAAACAGCGAGTAAGGAATTTACCTTATGCCCGGAAAAGTTGCAAAAATCGGAACCTTCAGCGACTGGGTGGGCCTGTTCAACGACTGGCGCAAGGATATTGGCATCGATTCCAGAGAGATTGATGCCTTCCACTTTGACACGCTTTACGGCGCGATCGATACGGAAGAGATTGAGTTCGGATCGTACCAAGGCCGCCGCAAGTGGGAAAACCTGCGGCAGATGCCCACACAGCAGATGCGCGACGCGCTGATGAACATGATCGTCTATCAGGGCGACACCGAATTTGCCAGCGTGGAACAGCAGCGTAATCTGCTCGAAAACGCGCCCACTGACTGGGATCGGCGAGCAATCCTGCGGGTGATGATCGAGGAAATGCGCCACGGTTGGCAGATGTGCGCACTGCTGGTGGACCACTTCGGCTACTCGGGAAAAGTTGAGGCGCAAAAGATGTTGGAGCGCCGCTCGTTTGAAAACAAGCGCCTGCTGGGCGCCTTCAACGTCGATGTCGACAACTGGATGGACTTCTTCACCTACACCGACTTCGTCGACCGTGACGGCAAGTTCCAATTACAGATGCTCAAGTACTCGGCATTCGCGCCCCTGGGGCGGTCGATGTCGTACATGCTGCGGGAGGAAGCCTTCCACATGGGCACCGGCAACGACGGGCTGCGGCGCATCGTTGCAGCGGGTGTGATTCCGGCGTGGCTGATTCAGAAATATCTCAACAAGTGGATTTCCAGCTCCTACGACCTGTTTGGCACAGATCATTCGTCGTCAGCGCATTGGGCTTACGTTTGGGGAGTCAAGGGCCGCTACGATGAGCCTAAAAACGACAAGGCGGCAGACCTGGACGATTTGAACGATTACAACCGGCATCTTTATCGCGACGAAGTTGCAGGATTGATTGCACGTTTCAATAGTGCGCTGAAGCCGGGCGAACCGAAACTTTATGCGCCGGATATAAAGTTCAATCGCGAGATCGGGCGGTGGGCCGGCCTTAAGTTCCACGCACAGACCGGCGAAACACTGGATGACCGCGCTTACCAAGAGCACTTGAAGGAGTACATGCCGTCGGCGGAAGACAAGAAGTTGCTGCTGGACATAATCCGCAGCGAAAAGAGATGGATCGTGGAAAAGGAAGGAGCGCGTGATCCGCTGGAGACGATTGGCGAAGTGCGGAAGTCGGCGATCAATTTGTGAGTCGAGGGGGCATTTCACCACGACGGGTACAGAGACACGGAGAAAGCTTAAGGGCGAGGGAACTGTAGGTGGTGAGCTGATCTGTCGTGAAATGACGGCGAAGCTATGGCGACCTTAGCGACAAATAAGATCACGCGCCTCACACTGGACGTGCAGCCGCCGGTCGCGCGGATTGCACTGAATAATCCGCCACTGAACGTCATCGACCTGGCGATGATGGAGGAACTTGCTCAGGCTCTCGGGCAGATCGAAGCGCGCCCAAATGTTTCTGTGGTCATCCTGAACGGCCAGGGTAAGGCATTTTCCGCAGGGGTGGATGTAGCGGCTCACACTGCAGACAAAGTTGGAGAGATGCTCGCCCAGTTTCACACCGTGATCCGAACCTTGGTTGCCAGTAAGAAAGTGACAATCGCTGCCGTACACGGATGTTGCCTAGGCGGTGGCGCAGAGCTGGCCATGGTTTGCGACATGGCTTACACGGACGAATCGGCACAATGGGGATTTCCGGAAATTAATCTCGGCTGCTATCCGCCAGTGGCGTGTACGGCATTGGCCGCGCTCGTAGGACAGAAGCGTGCGGCTGAATTGATTCTGACCGGACGGAGTATTGCCGGCAGGGAAGCGGCGGCGATTGGGTTGGCGAATCGATCCATGCCGATCGGGGAATTGCAGGGCGCCGTGGATGAGTGCGTTGCTCACTTGCTGAAGCTCAGTCCGCGGTCGCTGGCGGTGACCAAGAAAGCGCTGTACGCCTGGGATGCCATGCACTTCGACAAGGGATTGGCGCGGGCGGAGAAAATCTATTTGGAAGAATTGATGAAGACCGGGGACGCACCGGAAGGAATCCAGGCGTTCATGGAGAAGCGCGAGCCCAAGTGGACGGGGAAGTAGATGTGTGGTGGGACATGGCGACCAGATGGAATATGAAATCACTCCCGAGGACGTGAAGGACAAACTGGATGCCGGTGAGGAGTTCACTCTGGTCGACGTCCGCGAGCCGTGGGAATTTGAGACCGCGCACATCGATGGCGCGAAACTGATGCCCATGGGCGATGTGCCGGCGCGAGCCCATCAGGAGCTTGATCCGGAAGATCACATTGTGGTGATTTGCCATCACGGTGTGCGGTCGATGAACGTGACTGCGTGGTTGCGGCAGCAGGGATTTGAGAAGGCCCAGACCATGCGCGGTGGGATTGACGCGTGGTCGCGGCGGGTGGATGGGAAGGTGCCGGTGTACTAGGGGCAGTTTTTAGCTTTTGGCTCTTAGCTTTTAGCCAAACCCACTGCCTTACGAACCATAGTCTAAGGCCGAAATCTGGCAATGAAAAAAGAACTGGTTGCACTCAAGATTAATGGCCGCTCGTACGAATTGGCGATCGAGCCCAACTCGTTGCTGCTCGACGTGTTGCGTAAGGATCTGGACCTCACCGGATCCAAGCGAGGGTGCGACGATTCCTCCTGTGGCGCTTGCACCGTGCTGGTAGGCGGCATCTCCATGCTTTCATGCACGCTGCTGGCGGCGAGTTGCGAAGGCCAGGACATCACTACCATCGAGGGCGTCAGCGAGCACGGAAGTCTGGCGGCGATTCAAAAGGCTTATGGCGACTGGGGCGGGGCGCAGTGCGGCTACTGCACGCCGGGTTTCATCATGACGGTGAAGGGGTTGCTGGCGGAGAATCCTGATCCCTCGGAAGCTGACGTTCGCGCGGCCTTAAGCAGCAATTTGTGCCGCTGCACCGGCTACAACCAGATGTATGAGGCGATCCGGTCGGCGATTGCAGCGGAACGCAACGAAATGGCGGCGGCAAAGTAGTGTCTGCTGGCAGCGACAGCAGGATCCTCGGCCTCCGCCTCGCTCGGCGTTCGCAACGACAAGACATAGATATTCGCGCCGCAGCAGAATGACGAGACATGGATAACCGTTTCTCCATCATCGGCAAGCCGACCGCCATGGTCGACGCCGCGCATAAGACCACGGGCTCGGGCAAATACACCGACGATCTCAGCTTGCCCGGGATGCTGGTGGGCAAGATTCTGCACTCGCCCTATCCGCATGCTCACATCAAGAGCATCGACACAACCCGGGCCGAAAAGCTCGAAGGCGTGGTAGCGGTCGTGGTCGGCAAAGACGCACCAAATGCTTACGGCATTCTCCCTGTCGGACACGATGAGCACGCGCTTGCGCTCGATAAGGTTCGCTACGTGGGCGATAACGTGGCCTGTGTTGTGGCGGTGGACGAAGCCACTGCCGATAATGCGCTCGAATTCATCGCTGTTGAATATGAAGTTCTCCCCGCCTACTTCGATCCCGAAGAGTCGATGAAGGCGGAGACCCATCTCATCCACGACAACAAAACGCACAACATCGAAAAGGATTATCACCATGTCTTCGGCGATCCGGAAAAAGGTTTTGCCGAGGCCGACCATGTTGCTGAGGCGCGCTTCCTTGCGAACGAAGTGACGCATGCCGCGATGGAGCCGCATTCCACGCTGGCGTCTTTTGAGCTCGATCCGCACACGGGCAAGATGGGGCGGCTGACGGTATGGTCGTCGACCCAAGTTCCGTATTACCTGCAGCACAAGCTGGCGCTGGTGCTGGAAATGCCGATGTCGCAGATTCGCGTTATCAAACCTCTGGTGGGCGGTGGTTTCGGCGGCAAGAGCGAAGTAATTCCGCTGGAGATTATTGCCGCGGTGGCGGCACGCAAGGCCAAGGTCCCGGTCAAAATTACCTATACCCGCGAGGAAGTCTTCTGGGCGCACCGCGGACGGCCGCGAACGATCATTGATCTCAAGACCGGCGTGAGGAATGACGGGCGCATTACGTCAGTGAAAGCGCGAGTTGTGCAGGATGGCGGGGCATATTGCTCATACGGCGTGGTCACAATTCTCTATTCGGGTGCGCTGCTGGGGGCGCTCTACGACATCCCTCACATTCAATACGACGGATACCGTGTGCTCACGAACAAACCTGCTTGCGGCGCGATGCGGGGGCACGGCACGGTGAACGTGCGCTTCGCCTTCGAGACCCAACTGGATGAATTGGCGGCTAAGATTGCCATGGATCCGGCCGAGATACGCCAACGCAATCTGCTCACCCCGCCTTGCGTCACCGTCAACGGGCTGCGTGTGCAGAGCTACGGTTTGCCGGAATGTATTGAGAGAACGGTAGAGCGTTCCGGTTGGAAGCAGCGCAAGGGTAAGCTGGCGAAGGGGCGTGGGCTAGGCATTGCCTGTAGCCACTATGTGAGTGGTGCAGCAAATTCGATTATTCGTTCCGACATGCCGCATTCGACTGTGAACATCAAGATTGACCGCGATGGCGGCGTGGTTGTGTATACCGGGGCTGCAGAAATTGGTCAGGGCTCAGACACCATGACCGCGCAGATCGCTGCCGAGGTGCTGGGATGCTCGCTGGCCCGCGTACGAGTGATCGCTGCTGATACGGACCTGACTCCGATCGACATTGGCTCGTACTCCAGCCGTGTAACTTTTATGGCTGGGAATGCGACCCTGCGCGCTGCCGAGCAGGTAAAGAAGCGGATTGCGGCCGCTGCAGCGAAAAAGATGAACTGTGCGGCAGATGATCTCTTATTTCGCGACGATGTTGTGTCAAAGAGGGGAAGCGCACCCCATGCTATGCCGAACAACCCCGGAGAAGAAGTAGAGACAACGCAAGCCGGGGCGACGGTCAGTGGGCGCGTTGAAGGTCAAATTCTGCGGGGATCGCTCCAGCAAAAACGCCAAGACGAAGGTCCGAAGGATTGGATGACATTCGAAGAGGCGGTGGTCGCGGCCATCGATTTCCATGGGGCGTTGAGCGGGACTGGATCTTACGCGCCTCCTCCAGAAGCGCGCGGCGGCAAGCATAAAGGCGCGGGCGTGGGACCGTCGCCAGCATATTCGTACTCGGCTCAAGTGGCTGAAGTCAACGTAGATGAAGAGACCGGCGAGGTCACAGTGCGCAAGGTTTGGGCGGCGCATGATTGCGGCCGGGCGCTGAATCCGGTCTCAGTAGAAGGTCAGATTATCGGCTCAGTGTGGATGGGCATGGGTCAGGCGCTGACCGAAGAGATGGTATGGAAAGACGGGATGCTGATGAATCCCGGGTTGCTTGAATATCGCAGCCCGTCGGCGGTGGAGTCGCCAGAAGTAGAGGCGATTATTGTGGAGAGCATTGATCCCGAGGGCCCATTTGGGGCGAAGGAATGCAGTGAGGGTTCCCTGGCTGCGACCATTCCTGCGATTGCGAACGCGATTTATGACGCGGTCGGCGTGCGCCTACATGAGTGTCCGTTTACGCCGGAGCGGGTTCTCGCGGCGCTTCGCCTCAAGAGGAACGATAAGGCTCTGAACCTGACCGAGGGAATCGATCCCACCGCGCCGGTGGGTTTTCGCGAGCACGGAGGCTCTCTTTGGTTTAAGGGCAAGGGGCCGCGGCGTCATGCGCTGGATCCATCGCGGCGCCAAGGGCCTGCGACGGCGGGAGGCGCCGATTGAGCCTTCCGCAATTCAAGCTATTACGGCCGCGCACGGTCGATGAGGCGGTCGGTCATCTCGGCAAACATGCGGCAAACGTTCGAATATTGGCTGGGGGCACCGACCTGATCCCGTCGCTGCAGCAGAAGCTGTTTGAGCCGGAGTATGTGCTAGATCTGCGAAGCGTCCCAGGACTGCGTGGCATTCGGTTGCAGGCGAACGCTGGAGCGGAGATTGGAGCGTTGACCCCTCTTAGTGAAATCGAGCGCTCCACCTTCCTGCAAGCACACTACAGCGTCCTGTCCCAGGCGGCGGCGACCGTAGCTTCCCCGGTTCTGCGCCACATGGGCACTGTAGGGGGCAACATATGCCTGGATACCCGCTGCCTCTGGTACAACCAATCACTCCCATGGCGTAAAGGTTGCGGTTTTTGTATCAAAAAAGATGGTGACCTGTGCCACGTTGCGCCGGGCGGAGCCAAGTGCTGGGCCGTGTTTTCCGGCGACACCCCCGCGGCCCTGCTATGTTTGGAAGCGGAAGTTGAGATCGTTGGTCCGGAAGGGGTACGGCGCATGCCGCTTGCCGAGTTCTATACGGGGATTGGGGATAATTACAGGAACCTTCGGCCCAATGAGCTGTTGACACGCGTGTTCCTGCCCACGTCTTCTGCGGATTATCACGGTGTGTACCGCAAGCTACGTGTGCGTGGATCGATTGATTACCCGCTGGCCGGTGTGGCGGTAGTGATGAAGCGATCGAATGGCCGTGTGACGGATGCGCGCTTGGCGATTACGGCGGTGAATCCCGCACCGATGCTGGTGAAAGGCGCGTGCGAGATTCTGGCTGGCAAGATGGTGGATGATTCGCTGGCCGAGGTCGTCGGCGATCTCGCGGCGAGGACTGCGAAGCCCCTGACCACGTCAGCTCTGACGCCGGAGTATCGACGGGAGATGATTCGGGTGTTCACGAAGCGGGCGGTATTGGCGTCGGCCAGCAACTGAGAACTGGAGACAGCGTTTCCGCCGTCCCGCCGGGACCTGCTTATTCTCTTTTTCAGTCTTCCCAGCACGGAAGTGCTGGGCTACTATCAATCGTCCCTTCGGGGCGAGTGTCGGACCTAACTGCCGCAATTCCGCAAAGGGTCAACCCAGCAACCACAAACGGCTCATTGTCTTGATTACCGACTGTCACATACACATCCAGCCCGTCGAGATGTTCAAGCCCCAGGCGCTGGAGCTGATGAAAAGGAAGCGGCCGGACTTCGATCAGATTGTTGAATTTTGCCGTTCTCCCAAGGCATTCCTGAACTACCTTGACGTTTGCGGCGTCGACCGAGCGGTGCTCATTAACTATGTGGCTCCGGAAGTGATTGGCTTTACCAACGGCGTGAATCAGTTCGTGGCCGATTATGTTAAGACAGATCCGAAGCGGTTGATCTCCTGCGGGAGTTTGCATCCTCGGCATACCGCCAACGTGCTGGCGGACATGGAGCAAATCCTGAGGCTCGGCATCCGGATGATCAAGATTCATCCGCCGCATCAGTTGTTGTTCCCCAACGATTACTTAACCGGCGTGAAGGAGCTGGAGATCATTTACCGAGCGGCTGAAGCGAATGGCGTCCCGGTGATGTTTCATACGGGAACGTCGGTGTTTCCTGGGGCGCGCAACAAATACGGCGACCCGATCCACGTCGATGATGTCGCCGTGGACTTTCCCAAGCTGAAGATCCTGCTGGCGCATGGCGGGCGTCCGCTGTGGATGCAGACGGCATTCTTCCTGGTGCGTCGGCATCCCCACGCCTACCTCGATATCAGCGGTATCCCTCCTAAAACGCTGCTGAAGTATTTCCCGCGGCTGGAAGAGATCGCCCAGAAGACGCTTTTTGGCACCGACTGGCCGGGACCGGGCGTGCCTGATATCAGGAAAAATCTCGATGAGTTTCGGGCGCTGCCCCTGACTGAAGAAGTGCGGAAACAGATCCTAAGCAAGACTGCTTCAAGTATCTGGCCGAGCTGAAGCCTGGGCCAGGCTCGACTTTTTCGAGGTAGCAAAGAGATCAGTGAAGCACGACACCTCGGCACTACTTCGCGGATGCCTTAGCCGCCGTTCCACTCGCCGTCGTCAGTTCATCGGCCAGCGCACTAGCACCGTAGATCTTGCGTAGCGCCTCCTGAATCCCACGCGAGTCCACCGAAACAGCGCGGCCTTGTACGTCACGATAGCCGAAGTTCCAAGGCAGCGATTGGATGTTGCCGTCGAAGATGATACCGACGACTTCGCCCTTCTGGTTAAGCGTCGGAGAACCGGAGTTTCCGCCAATGATATCTGCCGTGGAAACGAAGTTCAGTGGCGTTTTCAGATCAAGCCTGGGCTTTGCTTTCAGCCAACTCTCGGGAAGGTTGTATGGCGGCTGGCTGTGATGTTCCGCGGCGTGCAGATAGGCGCCGCCAAGATTTGTTTCGTAAGGCACGGCTTTGCCATTTTCCTGGTAACCCTTCACCGCTCCGTAGCTAAGGCGAAGCGTAAAAGTGGCATCGGGTGGCTGGGTGAATCCGCTCTGGGCAAAACGCGCCTGAGCGATCAAGGTTCCATCACGACGTACCACAGAGTCGATCTTGTCGTCATACTGTGTACGGACAGCGCGGGCATCCGGGTCGATGGCGCGCATGACAATCATCAGCGGATCGGTGCTGGCCTCGACGCCTGCCTTGCCGCCTGCATAGAGTTGCTTACGAAAGGCGACGTCGTCGAGCTTGGTATTCGCGATCAGATCGTTAGCGGCATCCTCTGGTGTCCTGCCGTTCAGCACTTTCTGGACGTCAGGATGGTTCTTGCCCAAGGCATCCTGCATTTCGGCCAGGGAATCGGCAAGAAGAACCTGGTCGAGATTCTTGTAGATCGGTTCGGTGGAAAACAGTTGCTGCTCGAAGGAGGGGAGAGCGGAGTCGCGATACTCTCGCAGGCGATCCGGGTTGGGCTTGGTTTTCTCGACGGCCACGCGCACCAGAGCCCGGGCGATTTGGGGCAGGTGCCCAGCAAAGCCGCGCATTCGCTCCAGATAGGCAAGCTGTGGATAGATGTCGCGCTGCAGCTTCATGGCCTGTGCGATTTCTTCCCATGAGTCAGGCGCGCCCGCGTTCTTGGGATCGGCCCTAAAAGCTGCGCGCAGCTTGGCTTCATCTTCAACTTTGCTGTCCATGATGGACTTGTCGAGCAGGCCCGACTGATAGCCGGTGATCGCCTTCTGCGAATTCTGCAGGCCGAATATCATCTCCTTAGCGATGCGGGCGTTCTCTTCCGATTGCCTGCTGAAGTCCTGAAGCAGAGCAATGCGGCGTTTGTAGAGTTGGAGGTTCGCGGGATATTGCACCTTGCGCAGAAAATCCAGATTTGCCATCGTGAGCCAGCGTCCTGTATTCCCGGGATGCCCGGAGACAAAGATGAGGTCGCCGTCCTCCACCCCGCTGGGCGACCATTGCAGATAGTTGTCAAGATGTGCGGGCTTGTCGTTTTCGTAGACTCGGAAAAACGTGATGTCCAGATCGTAGCGGGGATAGGTGAAATTATCGGGATCACCGCCAAAGAACGCGATATCAAATTCTGGAGCGAAAACCAGACGCACATCGGTGTACTTCTTGTATTTGTACAGGTTGTAGACCTGGCCGGAGTAGAGGACGACGACATCGCAGCGCAGGCCCGTCGAAGTGCTGCAGTCCTTTTCGACCTGGGACATGGCGGCGCGTTGTGCCTGTCCCGCATCGGCAGCGGACATGCGCGGTTTGACCCCGGCGTTGACCTTGTCGGTGACGTCCTCGATGCCCACCAGTTGATTGAGCTCAAGGTTTGGGCATTTGGCTTCTTCGGCGCGGGTCTTGGCGTAAAAGCCGGTTTTGATGTAGTCGTGGCCCGCGGTGGAGAGTTGCTGCACGCAGCCTGCGCCGACGTGATGATTCGTGAACGTCAGTCCGTCGGCGGAAACGAAGGAGCCGGAACCCCCATTGTTAAAGCGGACGGAGGCAAGCCGGAGGTGATCGAGCCACTTCTGCGTGAGCTCGAAGCCGTACTTGGCCTTGATCTTATCTTTCGGCGGCTGGTTGTAGAGCCACATGCCCTCATCGGCTAAGGCCGTAAGAGGGAGAAGAAAAATGACGACGAACGCTGACAAATAACGCTTCATGGGGAATGGTTTCTCCACTGAGAAATACGAAAGAGCGCTTACAGAGACCGCAGCGGACGGGAGGCGAACTTTTTAATATACCCCGTAGCTGATGCGGCTGGCAAAGGTGGGAGGCGTCTGGTAGAACCTAAGTTTGAAAAAAGAAGGTGCCAAGCGCGATATAATTCGCATCAGTATGGCGCGAATTGCAATGAGATCATCATGGCAGACAGAGACAGGACATCTGGCATGCCGCTGGTCTGAGGTGGGGCAGCGCGTTCAATACAATCCTGGTTGGATCGAAGAGACTTCAGACATTCAAAGTGGTTATTTGCCACCCATTCCGGATTTCGCCAACCACAGTCCATTCGGGGGAGCCTGTTGGTTCCAGCCCCATACCGCCGACCGCGATTCCGAGTAGCTCCCAGGAAGGGGCGCCGTTCTTATATTGCGTCAACTAGGCAAACAGATCGCTTACTCAGGATCTACGCCTTGGCTACGGCCAAATGTCGCAGAGGCCCGCTAGTCGAACAGTTGCGCGCTCGCCCGGAGCAGATTCGTCGCCTAGACCACTCTCGTCAGCGACTGGCGGCAATTCTCGCTTTCTGTCCTCGCCGCTCGCGCTCGGCCTGCATCTCCTGGATGCTTTGCGCGACTAGAGGCGAGTACAGAGCCTGGACCCAACTCGAATTTTCCCACTCCGGCTGCCCGTCCACCGCGACCTTGAAATCTAGCAGCGCTCGGTCGCGTTCCTGCGCCTGCCAGCGCGCCACCGCCCGTATGATCGCTCTTTCGGGCTGGACCTTCTGTTCGTAGACAGCGCCGTCCAAGGTCTGCAACGCATCGCCATATCGCCGGATCTCTATCTGCGTCCATGCCAATAGCAGCCACAGCTTCATATCCCCTGGACGCTGCTGTACTGCCTCTGACAAGAGGTCAAGCGACTTCTGGTAATCGCCTTTCAGGTAGTGCCACCAGCCCAACTCCCCCTTCCACACTGGTGCTTGCACGTCGCCAATCTGCTGGAGTTCGATCTCCAGCCTATGCGCGGCCTCGGGGTCTCCGGCCAATAGGCCCAGGCCAGCGGCCGCGAGCTCTACTTCCCGCGGTTTCTCACCTGTGACGCTCTCTGTCCACCTCCTGAACTCTGCCACCGCGCTCCTCCGGTCCGCCGCCGCTAGAGCCTGAGCATAAGAAGCGATAATCTGAGGATTCGAAGAATCTGACTCCAGAATCTTGCGGTAGGCCGCCGCCGCTCCGGAAAAATTAGCTTGCGCAAACTGCGCCCCCGCCAACACTTGGAAAGCTCTCGGCTGATCGGGCCGCAACCGCAGGGATTGATTTGCTAGTCGCTCCGCCTGCGCATACTTCCCCGCATCCAGCGCATTCCCTGCCCTCGCCGTCCAGAAAATATACGCTACCCTCAGATCGCGCTCCGGACGCGCCGTCCAGCCTTCATTCGCGATCATCTTTTGCACTTGGGCGATGCGCTCCGAGGGCAGCGGATGCGATCGGAAATATCCCTCCAGCGTCTGCAAAGCGACCTGCGACACTTCCTCCTGTGGCGTCTTCGCCTTGGCTTGATACTCCTGCTGCAGCCGCTCGAGGGTTTCGAACATGCGGACGGCTGCAGTGGCCGAGTACCCCGCTTGCGCTGCCAAACGTGTACCCTCCCGATCTGCCTCAAGCTCTTGATCCTTGCTGTATCCTGCCTCGAACACCTCGATGGGTAAGGCCACCAAACCTCCCAACGGAATCTTGCGCAGTGCTTGCTCCTGCTGCGCACGGTCGGCACAATGGTAGTGGTCAATGTGCTCGATCTCGTGACCGATCACCGCCGCCAGCTCATCTTCGCTGTCCATAAGCGATAGCAGCCCGCCACCCACGTATACGTGCCCACCCGGCAGAGCAAAGGCATTGAGGAAGGTCGAAGTCGGAATGTAGTGAAACTTATAGGGCAATTTGCGATGCGCGTGGCTGGCCAACTCCGACCCAACTCGCGCCAGGTAATGCCCCACAATGACGGCTTCCGCCGTGTCTCCGCGTTCTTCTCTTGTGGCGTAAGATCGTGCGAGTTCATCTCCGATGCGGACCTCTTCTGCGTCCGACATGCGCGCGAAACTTACCGGCATTCGCGTCAGTTCCTGCTCGGTGTCGGCCACCAGATACAACAACGCGGCCGGACTGGCAGGCACGTCCACTTTCCGCTGCTCGCTTACTACCACGGCCGCAACGCTTAACAGCGCAATTCCCGCGAGCATGATCCAGCGCTTCATAAGTATTGCCGCAAGGCCTCGCGATTCCGCGTGTACAAAAACGAAACCAACAGTAGCGCCGCGCCCAGCACGATGAAGGTGAGGTAGCGGTCCCGAGGGTCGATGCCCCACACGTCCACCAACAGGATCTTTCCCACACACAACAGCAACAGTCCCAATCCCGTGAGCCGGAAGCTGCGCTCGCCCAGCCACAGGGCCAACACGAAAACCGCCACGCCCTCGACACCCCACGAGAGCGTGACCATGCCGTGTCGCATCTCAGTTGCCAGCAGCACCGTTAGCAGCCCAACTGCGATGAAAAATAAGAGCTGCTCCGGACGCCGGACTACCGCCCGCAACATACGAATCAGTCCAGTCTCGAGACTCTCCTCGTCCTTCTTGCGAAGTTGAAATGCGAAAGGCAACGCCGCCAAGAGCAGAGCGACGGCGGTTCCCACCGTGATCCAGCGGCTGTCCCAACTAGGTGCCGGAAAGTAACTGCGCTCGTAAAAATTGTGCAGCACTGTCCGAAACAGCACGGCCAGCGCCACCATCAATCCCTGGCGCAAGAACACTCTGCGCTGGCTGCGCCAGGCTACAACCAGCAACACCAAGGCAAGCGACGCCCACGCGGCAGCCACCCAGTCTGCATCCAATTCAAAACGTATGAGCGCAAGGAAGGTAATCGTGCCTAGCCAGCAGCAGATGTCAGCCACTCCGAATCTGCGCTCCGACTCGAGCAGATCCTGGCTGCTCTGGTGCAGCCTCCAATATGAATAGAAGAAACCCAGAGCCAGCGGAACCACTGTATAGAACCGTGGGCTGATCTCGCCCGGACTCCCCGCGGCATTCAGATTTACAAAGAAGATTCGCAGAAAGCTGGCAGAAAATGCAGCATAGCCTTGCAATCGCAGGCTCAGCTTCTTTCGCGCCAGCCCGAGTTCAAACAATACCAACCCGCCAGCTAGCCAGGCATCCGCCACGCTAACCGGTCGCAATTCGTACCAGGCCACCAAGGCCAGCAGGCAAGACGCCGACCAGGTGTAACTCATACCCGCCAGTTGCCCGGAAGAAAACAGACGGCCACCAATTGCAATCCCACGGCTACGATCAGAATCGCCGCTCCAACTCGATGTAACATACAGCAAGGTAGAAACGAGCGCGACCGTCAGGACTCGCAAGGTCAGCCCGTGATACTTATCGCTAGCATCCAGGTTGATTAACAGAACGCGAAGCACAGACGTCAGCGCCAGGAAGTTCGCTTGGTATCCGAGTTCCGGGGAGCCAAAGCGGCGTCCGGCCAGCGCTAGTCCTAGCCCCACTGTGCACCAGGCGACTGCTGTCCAGGCTTCCGGGAATGCGATCCATGCCGCGATCAACAGCATCACTGCCGACGCATACGACAGGCGCTGCATCACCCGTCGGTCAATCTCTCTTGCAAACAGAGCGGCCCACCGGCGCAGCACCCAATGCGCGTTTGCATAAAACACCGCAGCAGCCACCACGAAAACCATCGCCAGTCCAAAGTCAGGCCGCAAATCCGCGCCGTCCATGCGCCTACCGAAGATGCGCGCCGCGTCCACGCCGATCATTTGGCCTGAGACCAGCAGCGCTGCCAGCATTCCGAGCCGGCGGAAGACAACTTCCTTCGTCCATACTCCGATCAGCAGCAACGCCTCTGCCTCCAGCAGCCACAGCACCGAAAGACGCATGCCGGAGTAGCGGAAGGGGAATGCCGCAATCAACAGGACCACGCCCAGCGTGGAGAGGACGATGACAGCGCTGCGCCGGCGGCGACTGATCGGCAGCGCTCCCAGCAGCGTTTCAATCGCTCCAATCGCCAGCAATGCCCAGAACGCCCATTCTGGGTAGGTCGACTGGTATTTGAACAGGGCCAGCAGTAGAGCAGTATTGAGCAACGCCGCTGCGGTGGAGACGTGCTCCTGCCCTTCGTCGCTCGGCCTCCGGAATACATAGGACACGCGGAAGATCAGCCAGTACAACACCAGGATTCCCGCACTCGGGGCAAATTCTGGAAAGGGATGCCGTTTCCCCTGCATCGGCTGGATGATCGGCCGCAACCAGAGATAGTGATTCAGATAGCTTGCCAGGATCCCAAATACTTCCAGCTCGAACCACTGCATGCGCCCTACGATGACCACCATCCCTGCTGCCAGCACCGCGCCTGCTGACAGGCTGTATACGTTGGAGTGGCTGATCGTGACGGTCAAGAACGCGAGCAGGAAGGCCAGCCCGGTCACCACTTGCGAGCGATAGCGTAGGGTGTGTGCAACCATCGCCGCTGCCACCGCCAGCATGAGCACGAGGTCGGCGGCCTGCGACGTAAGTACCTGCGCCGCCGGAACGTGGTACATCGCGTAGGTCGTGAAGAACAGCAGTGCCCAGCCGCCTCCGATCCCTGCGCGCGCCAGTATCCGGTAACGTTCCCTCCGGTCAAACCAAATCCCCGCTCCCAGCATCACTCCGCCGGTCGCGAACCCGACCAGAACTTTGCCCGCAGGACCGAGCGTCTTGAGTTGGTAGGCCAGAAAGAACGCGACACCAAGCACCAGGATGACGATGCCCAGCTTGTTTAGCCAGTTCGTGCCCAGAATCTCCTCGACGTCGAGCGCCGATTTGAGCCGGTCGGCCAGCGACAGCTCTGGCTGGGTTGCGGCAAAACTCGGCTGAGACGGGGGTGTGACTCGCGTAGAAGCAGACGGAATCACTCGATCGGTGGTTGAGGAATATCTTGTCTTCGCCGATTCGGCTGCCTTTTGCGTCGCCCAACTCTCGGCGACCCGTACTGAGGCGGTAGGCTGAGCGGCCGTTGGTGCGGTTGGTGGTGAAAGAGTACTCGGCGAGGAAGATGGAGGCGTGTAAGAAACCGCCACGGGACGCTCGGACGTCTTGGGCGTGGCCTCTTCCGGCGCTGGACTCGAGAGTTGGGCTCGAAGGGCGTGCAGGGTGCGCTCGAGTGCAGAAACGCGGGAGGCCAATTCCCGCCATTGCCCTTGATCTTCCCCACGCTCGCGCTTACGCCTGACGTTTACGCGCCAGACCAGCACCCAGGGACCAATCAGCACAAACAGCACGATCCCGCCAACAAAGACAATACTGTCCATCGCGTTTATTCTTGAACACAGGAGACTACACGAGGGCGCTGGATTCTACTAGTTCGTTAGATGTTACATACTTTGGAGTTATCTGGTGTATTGGGTTCACTATCGGGTGTGTAACGGGGCAAAATCTCCGGTTTGATCTGGTCATGATCGACCTGCCCCACAGGAGAGGTGTCTCGCCACACCGCTACGGCGGGCGTTAGAAAACCTACCCCATACAGTGCGTGCACTGACTAGTGGAAGCCAACGTTGGACTTCACCTGCTGTAGGAGCTTGGCGGGATCATAACCTAAACCGTCTTTGAACGTAGTTTCGGTGTTCTCAATGTCACGAATGTCTTTAGTGGGATCGCCGCGAACCACGACCAAGTCCGCAACCTTGCCAGGCTCGAGGGTGCCTATCTTATCGGATACGCCCAAGAACTTGGCTCCATTAGAAGTGGCAATTTGAATCACTTCGGTGGGTGTGAAGCCCGCCTCTACAAGGAGTTCGAGCCCCCGCAGATCGCCGAATCCAGCGAGAACACAGCCGTTGCCAGTAGGATCGGCTCCCGTCATCAAGAGTCCGCCGGCTTTGACAAAGGCACGTTCCAGCAGCATTTCCTTTTTCAACACGACGCCGAATTGATTGGACGATTGCTCCCTTCGCAAATCGTCTCGTTGGCCGAGACAGCTGCTTCGGGAAACAGAGGACATCAGGCCTAGAACGGAATCTGACGGATCGGGGCGCCCGGAAACATACTGCTCGAATACCGCGAGAGTCGACGTGATTGCGACGTGCTTCCGAACCAGCAAATGAATCAGGCGCCGGATTTCAAGGCCACTCACATCTATGTCCGTCAGGCCGACAAAGGCGCCTGGGGGGCAAAGGTCGGGCTTCTTAAGAGAATTGAATTCTGTGTCCACGGCGAAGCCGTGCTCCAAGTTATCAATTCCCATCTCTGCCGCTTCTTGGAACCCGACGGAACACAGCTGACCTGTGATCTTAAGGCCACGCGCATGCGCAGCATCGACCGCAGCTTGCAGCTGTGCTCGCGTGATGTGCGTGTAAGCCTTGAAGGATGTTGCCCCGCGGTCGGCCCAATACTCGACTGTCGCTCTCGTTTCCTGCGGTGTGCGCAACGACGACATTTCCAACAGACCGCCGGGTCCTTCCAGATATGGCCCTGTAAAGTGGATTCGAGGGCCGGGAATCTCTCCGGCGTCAATAAGGTTTTTGAGGTTCAGATCCGTGTCGGGGGCGATACTCCCGGCTGTCCGGATGGTCGTGACGCCGTTTGCGAGATAGAGGCGTGGAAACGTGAAACTCTGCTGTTGCAGCAACGGTCCGGAGTCGTACAGCGCGGCAGTGTAATAGAGGTGATCATGCATTCCGACGAGGCCAGGAAAGGCCGTCCGTCCGCTCAAATCAACGACTCTTGCTCTCTCAGGAATTCTTGCGTTTTCGCTTGGTGCGATGGACTGTACGATCCCACCACCGATGATGAGCGTCTGATTCTCATGGGGAGCAGCTCCTGTACCGTCGATAATGCGGAGGTGTGTGAGGGCGAGTGTAGGCGAGCGGAACTTAACAACTTCCATGACACTCGTGGCGATATCATCCGTTGTTCGTTGACAGACGGTGCAAACCGGCAATAGCCACAAGATTGCCAATGCCAACTTTCCCGTGCTCATGACCATTTCCCTCCCTCCGGTTTCTGCAGCGTGCTTCAGCGTTGGCGGGGTGCTGAATAGTAGATCTTGTTTACGATTCGCCATTCTCCGTTCAGCCTTAACAGTGAAACATAATCTGTGTAGGTTGAATTCGGGTATTCCTCGTACACCTTGACTGCCGACGCGTTCCCGGTGACATCCAGGGCCACAATCTTTAGTTCTCCTTGCTCTTCGTGGCCGGCGCTTCCCTTAAATTGTTCGTACCATTCTGCCTGCGATAGCATTCCCAGCCCTCCGTGATCATCCACGAAAAAAAGCTTGGCGTCAGGATGGAAGGCACTCTTCAGGCTTTCGACATCGTTAAACTTTAGGCCATGCAAATACCGCTGGACGACCGCACGAATTGCAGTTTCGTCTGACTTCGTCGTTCCAGTTTGCTGCGCGCGGAATGGCATTGGGGTCATACTCAGAATTCCCACTGCTATTACGATTTTGAGTCTTCGCATGTGATGCTGTGCTCCTTGTCAGGAGTCCCTGATCAGTCGTAGGCTCAACATCTTAAATGGAATACCCTGGCAGAGTTCAACTGGCATGAGTCTTGTTCGTGTTCTGCCCGCTGGCTGTGTCCTCACTTGCGAGGTGCTTGCCCGCAGGCCCAAGCCGGTTATGGAAGTGTCGGACATGATTTCGGGGCGATTGGTCGGCCAACCGGAAGCTAGCGTTCGGTGGCACTTGGTCATGGAGTCGGCGAAGGGAAACTGATCTGCTACCTGCGATTGGGTAGTGGTTCAACTGCACCACTACCGGTAATGGCAAACGGTCGCAAACGGTGGTAGTGTCTCAGTTTGCCAATAGCAGGCAGTAGCGGTCAATCGCGGGATGTGGCAGCATAAAGGGCGTGGCTAAGAGACCCCGCGATCCGAATGAGCTTGCCAAGCTAATCGTTGATATAGCCACTGGCGAAGCCGAAGATACGGTCAGTGAAACCAAGCGCCGTCCAACTAGCAAACGCCGTAAGGGCGGATTGAAAGGCGGAAAGTCTAGGGCGCAAACTCTCACTGCCGAACAGCGCCAAGATATTGCAAGGCTTGCAGCACGAGCACGCTGGAAGAAGCGGGATTAGGCGACGTCTACCTTCTTGGGTGGAACCTTCATGATCTGCCGTTCCGCAACGTCATCCGTGTAATCAAGCACAAGCTGGATTTCGGGATGCTTCCCGCGCACCGTGTCGTTGTAGACGTCGACATCGATCTTGAGTTGCAGGTTATCCCCGATTATTTGCTCGCGCCTCCAAGCAAATGCACGCTCCATGTGCTCATGGGAAGCGAATCCCATGACACCCCAAAACGTATACTGCACTCCGCCTTTAGTGGCGCGGGCAGCATGGTTGACCCGATAGCGGCGTCCTTGCGCGTCGGTCTTGTATTCATCGCGGAGAGCCTGAGCCATCTGCCCGGCCAAGACATCGTAGGGATCGACCTCTGGCAGTTCAAGAATTCCGTCCGCAACGGCCCACTCCACAGCTTCACGAGCCGATGTTGGCTTGTGTTTATGGTCGTTGTCGTACTTGTGCCATATCTGCTGTAGGGGTTCTTCTTTGGTCATGGCGTAACTCTCCCGCTATAGGGATAC